>Ga0055584_100002196_pt1 | contig 19318 bp, 20 predicted proteins | sample OSDHelmetaG_FD_58716 | JGI IMG/M metagenome (GOLD analysis project Ga0055584, IMG submission 58716) | Pelagic marine sediment microbial communities from the LTER site Helgoland, North Sea, for post-phytoplankton bloom and carbon turnover... | ecosystem: Environmental > Aquatic > Marine >... | reverse complement strand
TCCGCGACGCAAGTGCAAATCACCACATTTGGTGCCACCGGAACGAAAGGGAGAAGCCTCAATTCTAATTCGATGTTGTATTTTGAAAATAGCATCGATAATTTGTTGGTGGATTGACAATATATTCCAGTGCAATGACCGCCATACATAGGGGTGGCCACAAACAATTTTCGTTTGCGCAGTTTTTCAATTTTGATTTGGACTTCCATCGAGCGTCTTTCCGCCTGCGCTATTTCCGGTTAGGCTATCCGCATACATGCAATTGCCCTCGGAGCCTATCCCATGAAATTCGGTATTTTCTACGAACTGCAAATCCCCCGCCCGTGGGAAAAGCATTCCGAACATCGTCTACACCACAACGCCCTCGACCAGGTCGAGCTCGCCGACAAGCTGGGCTATGATTATGCGTGGGAGGTGGAGCACCACTTTCTGGAGGAGTATTCCCACTCTCCAGCACCGGAGGTGTTCCTCGGCGCCGCCAGCCAGCGCACCAAGAATATCCGCCTCGGCCACGGCATCATCCAGCTGACCACCAACCACCCGGCCCGCGTGGTTGAGCGCGTCTCAACCCTGGATCTGCTCTCCAACGGCCGTGTCGAGTTCGGCATGGGCGAGAGCGCCAGCAAGACGGAGCTCGACCCGTTCGGCGTCGCATTTGAAGATAAGCGCGAGATTTGGGAGGAGATGGTTCAGGCCATAATCCCAATGTTCGGCGATGAGCCCGTCTCGTTCGATGGCAAGCATTTCTCTATGCCGAGCCGTCTGGTGGTGCCGAAAGCCTTGCAGACGCCGCACCCGCCGCTGTGGGTCGCGTGCTCGCAGCTCGATACCATTGAGATGGCTGGTCGCCGCGGAATGGGCGCACTGGGCTTCCAGTTCGTGTCCTCCGACGCGGCACATGCCTGGGTTGCGGCCTACTACAACTCCATCACCAAGCGGTTGGACAAACTGGCTGACTACCAGATCAACCCGAACATGGCGCTGGTCAGCTACTTCATGTGCGCCAAAACCGATGAGTTGGCGCGCGAGCGCGCGGAGGGCCTGACCTTCTTCCAGTTCGCCCTACAATTTTACGGCCAGAGCAAAACCCGCGAGCGCCCGCCGGCAGGTTCGGTGAACCTGTGGGATGAGTTCGTGAAGTGGAAAGACGCGAACCCGGACGTGGTCGAGCGCGCCCTGCGCGGCGGTCTGGTCGGCTCGCCGGAGACCATCCGCAACAAGCTGCGCAAGTACCAGACCAGCCACATCGACCAGGTCATCCTGTTGAACCAGGCTGGCAAGAACAGCCACGAACACATCTGCGAAAGCCTCGAACTGTTCGCCCGTGAGGTCATGCCAGAATTCCACGCCGCAGAGGGCGAACATCAGGACTGGAAGCGCCGGGTTATGTCCGGCGAAATCCAGTTGGAAGACCGCGATACCTCCGCTCATAAAGACCGCTTCGGGCATCTGGCCAAGGTCGCGCCCAGCAACGTCGCGGCGGAATAATAGATAAACCCCCTCAGGAGCATCAGTCACGGCGCTCCTGAGGGGGGGGCCAGTATGCTGCATGGCAGGAAATCTAGGCGCAATCCAGAATTACCAGTCCTCGCTTTCACCGAATGATTGATGACGATGCATAGAGACATTATTGCACCGCCGCCCGGCTTGCTTTGTAGCGAGAGAATTGGCACGCACCACCTAGTCCACGCCTAACCAAAGTGGTAGCGTTCAATTCTGCCAAGATTCCATTGAATTGAAGCCAGTTGGCGAGAGCCCTCATGTCCGACGCCCGCGCATCCGGAGAGCAGAGCCTTCGCAAGACGAAAGCGCAACTGATCGATGAAATCGACGGGCTGGAAAAGCGTGTCGCGCTGATCGAGTTGGCAACCGACGACCATTTTTTTGACCTTGATTTGAAAACGGATGCCTTCTCCTTTCCCATCGATGGAAGGGGGCGCCTGGCGCTCCTCGACTTCGATGGCACCGGTAAGGGCTGGCTCAAACGTCTTCATCCCGACGACTATGAAGCACATAGGGTTGAATTTATGGCGGCCATGAAGGGTGAAATAGAGCAATATTTCCGGGAAGTTCGAATAATAGGCGATGACCGCAACTGGCGGTGGCTGCAAATGAGGGGCGTCTTTCAACGCGACTTGGATGGCAAAGCCACCCGCTTTACCGGCTACGCTGCCGACGTGACGAGGCGCAAACAGACCGAAGAGCAATTGTTGGAGGCGAAACAGCAGTCGGAGGCGGCCAGCAAGCTCGTCGCTGAGAAGAACCAAATGCTGGAATCGCTTTCCAATCAGTTGGCGAAATATCTCTCGCCGCAAGTCTATGCCTCGATTTTCTCTGGCGACCAGTCGGTAGAGATCGCGTCAAAGCGCAAGAAATTGACCGTATTCTTCTCCGACATCGCCAATTTCACGGCGACGACGGAAAGTCTGGAATCCGAGGACCTGACCAACCTGCTGAACCGCTACCTCACCGAGATGTCGAAGATTGCCCTCGAATATGGGGCGACGATTGACAAATACGTTGGCGATTCCATCGTTGCCTTCTTCGGCGATCCGGAAACCCGTGGTGTCAAGGAGGATGCCAGAACCTGCGTAGAAATGGCGATTGCCATGCAGCGGCGGATGCACGAACTCCATTCCGAATGGCTGGACCTGGGATTGGAACGGCCGTTTCAGATACGCATTGGCATCAATACGGGTTTTTGCACGGTCGGCAACTTTGGCAGCGCGGACCGCATGGACTACACAATTATCGGAAACGAGGTCAATCTGGCAGCCCGGCTCGAGTCACAGGCAGAAGTCGGCGGCATTCTGCTGGCGCATGAAACGCAATCGCTGGTCAAAGACACTGTCATGACCGAAGAACGCGATAGCCTTACCGTAAAAGGATTCACCCAGCCTGTTCGAACGTACTCAGTTGTGGGGCTGTACGACGACTTAGCGGAGCAGGGCAGAATTATCCAAGAGGAACAAGACGGCGTTCGGGTCTTGGTTGATTTGAAGTCCGGCGATCAAGCAGCAGCTATCCAGGCCCTTGAGGCGGTGCTTTCCCGGCTGAAGCGTTGAGCCAGCCAAAACCTAACCCTTACGCCTTCACCGCCGCCTCCACCTCCCGCATCACCCGCTCCATCACGTCCGCATCGCTCCACACATCGTACCGGCCCTCGGCATAGCCCAGGGCGTTTTCGTAGTAGATCAGGGCGTTGCGGTGGCACTGGCGGAAGTTGTCTCGGCTGGCGACTACCTTGCCCGGTAGGCCCATGACGACGGAGTTGTCCGGGATCACACTGCCTTCCTTCAAGAAAGCGCCGCCGGCGATGACGCAGTTCTTGCCGACTTTCACCCCGTCCATCAACACTGCGCCAATACCGACCAAAGTATTGTCGCCGATTTCCGCGCCATGCAGCACCACCCGGTGGGTGATGGAGCAATAGTCGCCGATCACCGTCGGGCCGTTCGCTCCCACATGGATCATGGCATGATCCTGGATATTACAGAACTTGCCGATGCGGACGCCGTTCATCTCCGAGCGGACCACGCTATAGGGCCAAAAGCTTGTACCCTCTCCCGCCACCACGTCGCCGAAGATGCGGACGGTTGGGTCGATGTAGGCTGGGTTGTCCAGCCGCACCGTCGCGGCAAACGGAGGGGCGCCGTGGGTCATGTGAATGCGCCGGGTGGGTCGGTGACGATGGATTTCAGCGCCGGGGTTGGCTGGGTTAGCTTGCTGAGGTCCGGCATTGGGCGGGCGGTTGCGGTGTTGCCAGCCATCGCCTTTTCCAACGCCAAGGCCATCGCAGCCAGTTCTGCGTCGCGCCCATAGGCGCCGACAACTTGGATGCCGAACGGCATCCCATTCTGGTCGAGGCCGCAGGGCAGGCTGAATGCCGGGTGGCCGCTCATGGAGACGCCCCAACTGATCCGCATCCAGGTGTAATATTTGTCGAAGGTCTCGCCGTTGATCTCCCGCAACGCGTTGATTTCCCACGGGAAGGGAGAGATCGCTGTGGTCGGCGTGATCAACAGGTCATAGGTCTCGAAGAACTGAGCATAGCGGCGCATGTGCGCCGAATGCTCCTGATGCGCCCAGGCGGCGTCGGCCAGACCGTATTTCAAGCCTAGCTCGTAGTTCTCCCGCACGTTCGCGCCCAGCAGGTTTGGGTCTTTCTCATAGGTCGCCTTGTGCTTGACCATGTAACCCAGCGCCCGGACGATATCGAACGCCTTATCGACGTCACCATGGCCCGGTTGATTCTCGTCGACCTCACCAAAGAAGCCCTGGATCAGGCCGCGTTTCTGCTCGAACACGCCACGGTAGGCGTTGTCGATCGGGGCAAACCCACCCAGGTCCGTGCTGAATGCCACCCGCAGGGTCGAGAGATCGATCCGGTCCAAGTGCAGAAAGTCGAGCGGGTGCAGATCGCGGGCGAGCGGGTCCATGTTTGAATCGCCCACCATGGTGGACAGCAGCAGGCAGAGGTCCTCCACAGAGCGGCCCATGGCGCCGTCAATGCTGGTAGGGTTCCAGGCCTGGGCCTTCTTGTCCGTCGGCACGGTGCCGGCGGTGGTGCGGAAGCCGACAACGCCGTTCCAGGCCGCCGGATTGCGCAGCGAGCCACCCAGGTCCGAGCCGGTCGCTACCGGCATCATGTTGCAGGCCAACGCCACGCCCGTTCCGCCGGACGAGCCGCCTGCGTTCAGTGTTGGGTTGAACGGATTGCCGGTCGCGCCCCAGACAGCGTTCCGTGTGTTGGAGCCCGCACCGAACTCCGGCGTGTTGGTTTTGCAGAAGATGTTGGCGCCGGACTCGCGGAGCCGGGCGACCATCAACTCGTCCTCATCCGGCACGTTGTTTTTGAACTGTGGCGAGCCGTGGGTGGTCAGTAGGCCGCCGGTCACTTGCAGATCCTTCACCCCGCATGGGAGGCCATGGACGACGCCTAGCTCGTCACCATTCATCACGGCCTGCTCATCGCGCTTGGCTTGCGCTCGTGCGCCGTCGAAATCAGTGGCGCAGATGGCGTTGACGGCGGGATTGATCGCCTCGATCTGGGAGATGCAGGCGTCGAGCAGTTCCACCGGCGATAGTTGTTTCGCGCCGATCATGCGGCGCAATTCGACAGCGGAGAGTTGGACGAGATCGTTCGACGCCATGCTGAGGTCCTTCTGGGCGAGCCAATATTTGCAATTTCAGCCGAGTCCAGCCGGTCTGGCAGCAAAGGTCAACGTCTCTTATCGCAGACAGACAATGAATCGGCGCTTCCCTCCGGTGGTGGCCTTTGATTAGAATGGGCGGCATGAGTACAGATAACACCCCCCGCCAGCCGCTCTCGCCCGATCGCTCTCGCACGACGGAGCGCACGGTTGCCGACTTGGGCGGCCTCACCGACGCCGGCCCGGTCGTCCGAGAAGAATACGACGCTAGCATCAAGGATAAGCGCATCGATGCGATGAGCATGCTGCTGCGCCAGGTTGATGACCGCCTGACCTCCGATACGTCCCGCCGGGCGCAGGAGGAGTTGGACGAGGCGGTCTATGACACCATCCATTATTATGATCGCTGGCTGGTGGCGATGCGCACCAACCTGATCCGCCTAGGCTATCTGACTGAGGCAGAAATCGATGCAAAAATGGCTGAGATCAAAGCGCGCCAAGGAGCGGCGTAACGGCAGTCACTGGTCTTTAGCCAGCTGGCCTGGCTAATGACGATGGGCCGCGCCAACCGCCGAAATATGCAGCCAAATATCGCCACAATTGAATTAAATAACTTGGTTAAGTTTCGGATGACGCTTTTTTGAAGGGAAATTCGCTCTACTGAGCCAGGAATGTGATCGGCTAGGGTGCAATCGGGTAGGATTGCGCTATATCATGGGAAACAATTCGCACGCTAGGCATCCGGGAGCCTAACCACCATGGCGCGACAAGCCATCTTGATGATCGACGATGACGACGCTCTGCGTGAATCGTTGGCTGAACAGATGCGGCTGCATGAGGATTTTGACGTCGTGCAGGCGCCCACCGCGACTCTTGGGCTGGAGCGTGCTGGCGAACAACATTTCGACGCCATTATCCTAGATGTCGGTCTGCCCGATATGGACGGCAGAGATGCCTGCCGGGTGTTGCGCCGCAACGGCGTTGCCTGCCCCATCCTGATGTTGACCGCGTCCGATGGGGATGCTGACACGATCCTGGGTCTGGATTCTGGTGCGAATGATTACATCACCAAGCCCTTTCGCCTGGGCGTGCTTCTGGCGCGATTGCGGGCGCACCTGCGCCAGCATGCGCAAAGCGAAGATGCGGTGTTTACGATTGGACCCTACTCATTCCGGCCGTCCGCCAAAATGTTGATCGAGGCGGAAACCGAGCGCAAAGTGCGGTTGACGGAGAAAGAAACTGCGATCCTCAAATACCTCTACCGTGCGGGCCAGCGTGTCATCGACCGCGAAACGCTGCTGCATGAGGTATGGGGTTACAATCCCGGTGTAACCACGCATACGTTGGAAACTCATGTCTATCGCTTGCGACAAAAAATAGAACAAGACCCCTCGACAGCAAAACTATTGGTAACAGAGACTGGCGGCTATAAGCTGCTGCCCTAGGAGTGCTTGACTATCCTGGGGGGTTTCGTTTGATGGATCGCCGCCATAATGGCTGCAGGAAAAAGGATCCGGATTTGACTATTCAGAAGGTTCGATGCCGGTGACTGAGAACTTTGGCGAAGCCAACCCATCATCGCCGTTTCAGGTGCGGTTCTGGGGCGTACGCGGCAGTGTTCCCACTCCGGGGCCAGAGACCGTGAGATATGGCGGCAATACCTCGTGTGTAGAGGTGTTGTGTGGCGGTCGTCGAATTATCATTGATGGCGGCACCGGGCTGCGGCTTCTGGGGCGTTCTATGATGGAAGAAGGTGCGGTGACCGCAGATATTCTGCTGTCGCACACCCATCTGGATCATATCGAAGGATTTCCGTTTTTTGTTCCGGCGTTTGGTGCGGGCAATCAGTTCCGCATCTGGGCGGGACATCTGTTGCCAGATACAACACTGGAAAAAACACTGGGGCGGTTAATGTCTGCACCCTTGTTTCCAGTGCCGCTGGAGGCGTTTGGGACGCAGGTTCGATACTACGATTTCCGGGCAGGTGATAGCCTGGCGTTGGGCGATGGCATTACGGTGCAGACCACCATGTTGGATCATCCAAACGACGCGGTCGGCTATCGGATTGCCTATGGCGGGCGATCAGTCTGCTATATTTCCGATACGTCCCACAAGGCGGGTCAAACCAACCAGAACATCGTCAATTTGATCCGTGATTCCGATCTGGTGATTTACGACGCGATGTTCACGGAAGACGAGTTTGCCGATCGCCCGCATTGGGGCCATTCAACCTGGGAAGAGGCGATCCGCCTCGCGCAATTGGCAAACGCTCGGCGGTTGGTGCTGTTTCACCATGACCCGGCCCGGTCCGATGATGATTTGGACATGCTGGCCGAAACCGCAGCAGCTCGGCAGCCAGGCACCATTGTTGCCATGGAAGGCCAAACGCTGGATATCTGAGCAGGCACAAAAAATGCCGGGCAGCTAGCCCGGCATTTTCAGCACTGTTCTGGTGTCAACAACCAGCCTTACATGTAGTCAGCAACTAGGGCTTCCGCGATTTGCACGGCGTTGTAAGCCGCGCCTTTGCGCAGATTGTCGGAGACCACCCACATGGTCAGGCCATAGGGCACAGTGGTGTCTTCGCGCAGGCGGGAGACGAACACCGCCGGATCACCGACGCAATCAACCGGTGTTGCATAACCACCATCTTCGCGGCGATCGAGCAGCAGAACACCCGGGGCATTCTCCAGGGCTTCGTAGGCCTGTTCCAGGTCAATCGGCTCTTCGAACTCGATATTCACCGCTTCGGAATGGCCAACCAATACCGGCACGCGCACGCAGGTGGCGACCAGCTCGATCCCGGAATCCAGGATCTTTTTGGTCTCGTGCACCATCTTCCACTCTTCTTTGGTGGAACCGTCTTCCATGAAGACATCAATGTGCGGGATGACATTGAAGGCCAATTGCTTTGGAAAAGCCTTCGGCTCGACATCCTTCATCTCGTAGATGCCCTTGGTCTGGTAATAGAGCTCGTCCATACCCGCCTTGCCGGCACCGCCAGCGGCCTGATACGTGGCGACCACGACGCGCTTGATCCGTGCGATGTCGTGCAGGGGCTTCAACGCCACAACCAATTGGATGGTGGAGCAATTCGGGTTGGCGATGATGTTGCGGTTGGTATAACCAGCCAGCGCCTCCGGGTTGACCTCCGGCACGACCAGCGGCACGTCTGGGTCCATGCGGAAATGGCTGGTGTTGTCAATGACGATACAACCGGCCTCCGCCGCGCGCGGCGCGTGGATAGCAGAGACAGAACCGCCCGGCGAAAACAGGCCGATGTCCCATCCGTCGAAATCGAATTTCGCCAGGTCTTGGACTTTCAGGGTTTTGTCACCGAACGAGACCTCTTTGCCGACAGAGCGCTCAGACGCGAGCGCAACAATGTCGTCAACGGGGAAGCCAGTCTCTTCGAGGGCTTCGAAGATTTGGTGGCCAACGGCGCCCGTGGCGCCGGCGACAGCAACTCTGTAGCCCATGGTAACGTAACCCTTCGGCGTATGGAAAGAAGACGCCTCAGGTACGCGTTAGCAAGGATAGATGCAAGGTGTCCGTTGGTTCTGGTTGGACATTAACTAGCTGTTAGGGCCAACTCTTGAATCCAATCTGCTTTTTATATCGGCAGGGCAGTCTGGAATAGTTAGACCCGCCGGCAGGATCGTATTGCTGTTGCCGCATGCAGTGTCCAGCCGATCCTGACGCAGGCCACGGGCCATGCTGAGGTTGCAGTCGCTGAAATTCGCAAGGCGCATGTTGACGGAGGAGAAAATCGCACTGGTCAGATCAGACCCGGTGAAATTGGTCCGCTCCAGCCGCGCGTCGCTAAAATCGGCATTGCGCAGATCGGCGTTTACAAACTGTACCCGATCCAGGTCGCTCTGGTTAAATTCTGAGCGGCTGGCCTTAACACCGGTAAGGTCCGAACGCTCCAGCTTTGCATTGCTAATGCGAGCGCGCATCAGCATTGCCCCGCGCAGATCGACGCGTTTCAACAGAGCATTGCGCAAGTCGGCGTCTTTCAAATTGGCGTCGCGCAGATCAGCCTTGCTGAGATCGGTCTCACGCACATCGGCTCGTTCCAGATTGGCGTTTGCCAGGACGGCCTTTTCCATATCCGCACCAGCCAATTTGCCTCCGCCGATATCGGCGCCAGCGAGGTTAGTCTTTTCCATATTGGCGCGGCGCAGATCGGCGCCACTGAGATCGGCACCGGAGAGGTCTGTGCCTTTTAAGTCTGCCTCTCGCAAATTTGCACGAGACAGCTGAGCCTTGGGAAAGGACTGGGTCGCCAATCGGATGCCGCTCAGGTCACAATGATCGCAGGATTGGCCCGATTCGAGTTGTTTCTGGTCTGCACGGTCAAAAGCCATTGCGTCCGGCATGACGGCGAAACCTAGAACGGTGCAACCCAGCACAGTAGCAATCAGAAATGATCGCACGGCAATTCTCCCTCCAGCATTCTCTTTGAACGGGCATTTACGCGGCCCGCTGTTTTTAACCTTCGCGAGCCACAATAATTTTTCCAGCGTTCGCCTCGCTTGACGTCTATCCACCGTTGCGCCATAAAGCGCACTCTTTCGATCACGTCAGTCCGCGAGGGTTCGCGCACTGGCGCGCTTTGCGTTTGTAACAGAGGTGGAGCACCACCTCAAGGGACGTGGAAACACCCCATGTTTGACAGCTTAACAGGTCGCCTCGGCGATGTCTTCGATCGGCTGCGCAAGCGCGGTGCGCTCTCTGAATCTGACGTCAAGGCGGCGATGCGGGAAATCCGTATTGCCCTGTTGGAAGCGGACGTGGCACTGCCTGTGGTCAAGTCCTTCATCGACAAGGCAACCGCCGCCGCCATCGGCGTTGAGGTGTTGCGGTCCGTTTCGCCCGGTCAGCAGGTCGTCAAGATCGTCCATGACCAACTGGTGGAGATGCTGGGTACGGAGCCATCAGAGCTCAATATCCGCGGTAACCCTCCGCAAGTTGTGATGATGGTGGGTCTGCAAGGGTCCGGTAAGACCACCTCGACTGGCAAGCTGGGTCTGCGCCTTAAAGATCGTGAGAAAAAGAAAGTTTTGATGGTTTCGGTCGACGTTCATCGTCCTGCCGCCATCCAGCAGTTGCAGCAACTCGGCCAGCGTGCCGGCCTAGACGTTGTGCCGCCGATCTTTGGTGAGATGCCGACCGCCATCGCCAAGCGCGCGCTCGATAGCGCCCGCAAGGGTGGCTATGACGTGCTCATGGTCGATACTGCCGGCCGCCTGACCATCGACGAGGCGATGATGCAGGAAGCCGCCGCGGTTCGTGAGGTCGTTAAGCCAAGCGAAGTGCTGCTGGTCGCCGACGCCATGACCGGCCAGGACGCGGTGCAAATCGCTGAGACCTTCCACAAACGCCTGGGCGTTACCGGCATCATGCTGACCCGCGTTGATGGCGATGCGCGCGGTGGTGCGGCGCTTTCCATGCGCGCGGTCACGGGCCAGCCGATCAAGTTCTTGGGCGTTGGCGAAAAGCTGGACGAGTTGGACGTCTTCCACCCAGACCGTATCGCCGGCCGCATCCTGGGCATGGGCGACGTGGTCAGCCTGGTGGAGCGCGCCGGCGAAACCATCGAGCAGGAAGAGGCTGAAAAGCTCGCGGCCAAGATCCAAAAGGGCCGTTTCGACCTGGATGATCTATTGGGCCAGTTGCGTCAGATGAAGCGCATGGGCGGGCTCGGCGGGTTAATGGGCATGTTGCCGCAAATGGGCAAGATGAAACAGGCCATGGCCGATGCAAACGTTAACGAGAAATTGCTGGCGCATCAGGAGGCGATCATCCTATCGATGACGCCGGTTGAGCGGCAACGGCCAGAGATCATCAAGGCCAGCCGGAAACGCCGCATTGCGGCAGGTTGTGGCCTGGATGTGCAGCAAGTCAACAAGCTGCTGAAGCAACATTCGCAGATGCAGGATGTGATGAAAAAGATGAAGAAGAGCGGCGGCAAAGGCCTTGCCGGTCTTCTTGGCGGAATGGGCGGCGGCGGTGGTGGAATGCCACCAATGGGCGGCGGCGGCATGCCTCGCTTCGGACGGTAGGCCCTGCCCACTCAAGACCTAACACGACACCTTACACACCAACACAGACGATGGTTAAGACACCTTAAGGAGACACTTTTCGTATGGCTTTGAAATTGCGTTTGTCCCGCGGCGGCTCCAAAAAGCGCCCGTATTACCGGATTGTTGTGACCGAGGCGACGGCACCTCGTGACGGCAACTTCCTGGAGCGCGTCGGCACCTACAACCCCATGCTGCCGAAGGAGCATGAGGATCGGGTGCGCCTGTTCAAGGATCGCATCCAACATTGGCTCGATCATGGCGCGCAGCCGACCGACCGCGTCCAACGTCTGTTGGCTCAGGCTGATATGATGGCCGCGCCGGCGATCCCGAACCAGACCAAGAAGAACCAGCCGAAGGCGAAAGCGCAAGAGCGTATTCGCGAGGCCGAAGCTCGGGCTAAGGACGCTGCCGATGCAGCTGCTGCCGCCGCGGCAGAGCCGGAGCCGGAAGCTGCTGCAGAAGAGCCAGATGCTGGTGCTGATGCGGCTACGGAAGAAACAGTCGCTGAGTAGCGGCTGCCTCCACAACTAGCGCAACAATACACAGCACAGGCAAGGCCCAGACACGGTGTTGGCCATGACGGAACAACGGGATCTTTCCCCCAGCAATCCAGCGGCAGAACCGCCGGCGCGTATCTGCGTCGCGGCCGTTGCGGGTGCGCATGGGGTCAAAGGCTTAGTGCGCCTAAAGCCCTTCACGGAAGTCCCAGAGGACTGTGTCGCCTACGGTCCCTTGTCCAGCGCCGACGGCAGCCGCACCTATGCGGTTAAGCTGATGGGCCAGGTCAAGGCAATGTTGCTGGCCCGGATGGAGGGCGTCACCGATCGCAACCAGGCGGAGGCCTTGCGTGGCACCCGCCTCTATGTTGATCGGGCTGCTTTGCCAGAGCCAGAAGCAGACGACGAGTTCTATCATGCCGACCTCATCGGCCTGTCAGCGATGCTGCAGGACGGAACCGTTCTGGGGCGCGTGCAGGCGGTCTATGATTTTGGTGCTGGTGACACGCTGGAGTTGACCGGAACCGCTGACGGCAACACGCTGTTGGTGCCGTTCACCCAAGCCATCGTGCCAAAGGTGGATATCGCCAATGGTCGCCTGATCGTGGACCCGCCGAAAGGCCTGCTGGATATTGCTGACCCGAATTCCAAGGACCAGGATGGAGGGTCTGAAACATGACCGTCCAAACCACACCCTGGCGCGCTGTTGTGCTTACCCTGTTTCCGGAGATGTTTCCGGGCCCGCTCGGTTATTCGCTGGCTGGTCGTGCTCTGGAGCGTGGAGACTGGGCGCTGGATGCGGTCAATATCCGCGACTTCGCCACGGATAAGCATTCCACAGTCGACGACAACCCCTTCGGGGGTGGCGCCGGCATGGTGATGCGGGCGGATGTGCTGGACCGGGCGTTAGAGACAGTTGCAGATCCGCGTGGACCTGTGATCTATCTCAGCCCGCGCGGTGCGCCGTTGACCCAGGATAAGGTCAAGGAATTGGCGGCGGCACCGGCGGTGACGTTGCTCTGTGGCCGCTACGAGGGCGTCGATCATAGGCTGATCGAAGCCCGCGGGTTGGAGGAAGTCAGCCTCGGCGACTTTGTCTTGTCTGGTGGCGAGACCGCGGCACTGGCATTGTTGGATGCGTGCGTTCGGTTGCTGCCTGGTGTGCTTGGCGCACCGGAATCGCTGGCAGAGGAGAGCTTCGAGCGCGGGCTGCTGGAATACCCGCACTATACCCGCCCGGCAGAATGGCAGGGCCGGCGCGTGCCGGATGTGCTGCTGTCGGGCAATCACGCGGCGATTGCCGCATGGCGTTTGGCACAAGCCGAGTCCATTACCAAAACACGACGACCAGACCTGTGGTCCGCCTACAATGGCGCAACCGCAGCGGTCAGCTAACACGAGGAAAGTAGGTTAGACTACCATGAACATTATTCAGAAGATCGAAGCGGCGAACATCAAAAAGCTGACGGGTGAGCGGCCCGTCCCGGAATTCCGTCCGGGCGATACGCTCCGCGTCAACTATAAGGTTGTCGAGGGCACACGCGAGCGTGTGCAGGCTTATGAGGGTGTTTGCATTGGCCGCAAGAGTGCGGGCATGAGCTCGTCCTTCACAGTGCGCAAAATTTCGTCCGGTGAGGGCGTTGAGCGTGTGTTCCCGCTCTATTCGCCAAACATTGAGTCGATTGATGTGGTCCGTATGGGCCGCGTTCGCCGCGCCAAGCTGTACTATTTGCGTGAGCGTCGGGGCAAGTCGGCTCGTATTACCGAGCGCAGCCGCGCTTCGCGTAACGCGATGGCTGCCAAACTGGCGGCACGTAATGCTGCAGCTGCAGCACCAGCGTCAGAATAGAGCCTAACCGGCTCGCTCCTGCGTGGCAGGGTTACCCATCTTGCCGTGCGGGATTGATTGTTAGGCCAAACGCTCTGAAGATAGGGCGTTTGGCTATTTTCGAATGCGTACCTCTTTAGGGAGAAAACGGCGATGGCGTCTCCGCGCACTCTTTTTGACAAGATTTGGCAGAACCACCTGGTTGCAACCCAGGAAGACGGCACCTGCTTGATTTATATCGACCTGCATCTGGTCCACGAAGTGACCAGCCCACAGGCATTTGAGGGCCTTCGCGCTGCCGGCCGTGGCCTCCGACGTCCTGACAAAACTCTGGCTGTCGCCGATCACAACGTGCCGACCATCAACCGCACCGGTCGCATCGAAAACGATGAGTCACGCATCCAAATTGAGACGTTGGAAAAGAACGTTAAAGATTTTGGCGTGCCGTATTACGGCATCGACGACATCCGCCAGGGCATCGTTCACATCATCGGGCCAGAGCAAGGCTTGACCCAACCGGGCATGACCGTGGTGTGTGGTGACAGCCACACGGCGACTCATGGCGCGTTCGGTGGCCTCGCGTTCGGCATCGGCACGTCCGAAGTTGAGCACGTGATGGCAACTCAGACGCTGATCCAGCGCCCGGCCAAAAACATGCGCGTCACAGTCAATGGCAAGCCGCCGTTGGGGACGACCGCGAAAGACTTCATCCTGGCCATCATCGGCAAAGTCGGCACCGCCGGCGGCACCGGCCACGTGATCGAGTTTGCGGGCGAGGCGATCCGCGATCTGTCCATGGAAGGCCGGATGACGGTCTGCAACATGGCGATTGAGGCTGGCGCCCGTGCTGGCATGGTCGCGCCGGACGAGACCACCTACGAATACCTCAAAGGCCGCCCGCATGCGCCAAAGGGCGCGGCGTGGGAAGCAGCACTGACCTATTGGAAGACGCTGCCCTCCGACGACGGCGCTGCCTATGACAAAGAGATCGTGCTGGATGCTGCAGAGATCATTCCGTTCGTCACCTGGGGCACCAGCCCACAAGACGCTCTGCCAATCACCGGTGTCGTGCCCGACCCGGCCAGCATTTCTGATGAGGGCGTGCGCGCCGCTGTCGAACGCTCGATTGAATATATGGACCTGAAGGCCGGTCAGAAGCTGACCGATATCAAGGTTGATATCGTGTTCGTCGGTTCCTGCACCAATGGGCGGATCGAGGACATTCGCGCCGCCGCTGCCGTCGCTAAGGGCCGCAAGGTTGCTGACGGTGTCCGCGCCCTGATCGTGCCGGGCTCCGGCTTGGTCAAGGAGCAGGCGGAGCAGGAGGGTCTCGACCAAATTTTGCTAGACGCCGGCTTTGAATGGCGTGAGCCAGGGTGCTCCATGTGCCTGGCGATGAACGACGACAAGCTGCGTCCGGGCGAGAGGTCGGCTTCGACCTCCAACCGCAACTTCGAAGGGCGTCAGGGCCCTGGCGGACGCACCCACCTGGTCAGTCCTGCCATGGCGGCAGCGGCGGCCATTACCGGCCACTTGGCCGACGTAAGGGATTTCCTCACATGAACGCGCCCGTGATGATCGACATCGATTGTGAGTGGCTGGATGACGATGAGGAAGACGAGGAGGATGATTCCCTAGGGGAATTGTTCTATCGTGACGCCAAAACCGGCATCTACACCCAGATCGATGCGATTCACCTGCCGCATTTCATTGCGCTCTATGAGCGTGATGAAGATATTCTGAACTAGCTCGTGCGGAGTTTTTAAGATCATGAAAAAGTTCGAAGCATTCACCGGTGTTGCCGCTCCGATGCCGGCACAAAACATCGATACCGACAAAATCATCCCGGCCCGGTTTCTGAAGACTATTCAGCGAGCTGGCCTGGGCAAAAGCGTGTTCAACGATCAGCGCTACAACGACGATGGCAGCGAAAAAGCTGGCTTCGTCCTCAACCAGGATGCCTATCGCAAGTCAGAAATCCTTGTGGTTGGCGACAATTTTGGCTGCGGCTCCTCCCGTGAGCATGCGCCCTGGGCGCTGACGGATTATGGCATCAAGACCATCATCGGCACGGATTTTGCCGACATCTTTTTCAACAACAGCTTCAAGAACGGCATGTTGTTGATCAAGCTGCCGAAAGAGATCGTCGACGAGTTGATGGACGACGCCCAGAAAGGCGCCAACGCCCGCCTGACCGTCGATCTGGAGACCCAGGAAATCACCCGCCCGAACGGCGAAGTGGTCAGATTTGACGTCGATCCTTTCCGCAAGCATTGTCTGCTGAACGGTCTGGACGATATCGGCCTGACCATGGAAAAGCGGTCGGACATTGATTCGTTCGAAGGCAAAGACGGTCAGTCCCGCCCCTGGGCACCCAGCATAGCGGCGGAGTAAGCGCCAGCCTCCCAACAGCAACGAACAAGGAGACGCTCATGCAAACCATCCCCATAGGCCCCGGCTTTGGTGCGGAAGTGCGGGGCGTCTCGCTGTTGGATGCAGCCTCTTCGGCAGAGGCTTTTGCTTATGTAGAAGCGGCGTTCGAGGAACACTCCATCCTGTTGTTTCGCGGGCAGGAGGTGACTGACACGACACAGATTGCCTACTCGCGCGGCTTCGGCCCGCTAGAATTGGGCAAAGTCGGCTCGCGTAGCGCTGGCAGCTTTTTGGGCGTGATCAGCAACATTGGCGATGACGGCTCCCTGCTGCCGCCGGAAGACAATTCCTGGCTGGTCGCGGCGGCAAACCAGCTCTGGCATACAGACTCGTCGTTCTTGGCGCGGCCTGCGAAAGCTTCTGTATTATCCGCTCGGACCGTGCCTGCCACCGGCGGTGAGACCGAGTTCTGCTCTACCCGGTTGGCGTGGGAGCGGCTATCGCCGGCTCGCCAGTCGGAATTGCAGGACCTGACGGTCGAGCATGCGTATTTCCACTCCCGCGATATGATTGACCCGAACCTGATGACGCCGGAACAGCGTGCGGCCATGCCGGCGGTGAACTGGCGCATGACGTGGCGCAACCCAAAGAACGACAGACGCTCGCTATACATTGCCAGCCATGCTGGCCGCATTATCGGCATGCCGGATGCGGAGGCCAAAGCCCTGCTCGACGAATTGCGGGCGCATGCAACGGCTGAGGGCCACACCTATCTGCATCAATGGCGCGATGGCGATGTGATCATGTGGGACAATCGTGCTTGCATGCACCGCGGCAGGCCGTGGCCGGCGGACACGGGTCGTAAAATGGTGCGTACTACGATCAAAGCAACCGACGCTGATGGCCTTGCCGAAGTGCGCCCACCCGCGAGCTTTGCAGCGGCGGCGGAATAGGTTTTGGCAACAGAGGCCAAGGCGCAAGCCTGGCTCGCCCGGCAACGGGTGGCGCGGTTGGCATCCGCCGATGCTAGCGCCGCGCCGCATGTGATCCCCGTCTGCTTCGCGCTCAGCCCGGATGCGCAATCGCTCTACATCACGGTGGACGAGAAGCCGAAGGACACCAGCCGGCCGTTGAAACGGGTACGCAACATCCTGGAAAACCCCCAGGTCGCCTTGGTGGCAGACCATTGGGATGAGGATTGGAGCCAGCTCGCCTGGGTCATGGTGCGCGGGCCGGCAGATGTCATCGAAATGGGCGAGAAGTCGGGTTCGGAGCACGCTGCGGCCCAAGTGCTGCTGCGCGCCAAGTACCCACAATACCAAGACATGACGCTAGAACCACTGCCGGTCATTGCCGTGCGCATTGCCCGCCTGACCTGGTGGGGACGTCTCGACAGTTGATTTTTCCCGCAATATGGAAACAATCCACGGCAATCATAGAAACCCTGTTTGGAGCTTTGGCCCATGAATGCCTCCGTAAATGATCCCCGTGCCCCCAAGACCGTAGACGCTGTCGTTGTTGGCGCCGGATTTGGCGGCATGTACATGCTGCACAACCTGCGCAAACACGGTTTTACCGCCCAGGTTTTCGAGGCCGGCAGCGATGTTGGTGGCACCTGGTATTGGAACCGCTATCCCGGCGCGCGCGTCGATATCGAGAGCATGCAATATTCCTATTCCTTCTCGGAAGAGCTGGACCAGGAGTGGGAATGGTCGGAAAAATACGCACCACAGCCGGAAATCATGGAATACGCCCGCCACGTGGCTGATCGGTTTGACCTGCGCAAAGGCATCCAGTTCAACACCCGCGTGACCAAGGCGCATTTCGACGAGAAAGCCAAACGCTGGACCGTAGAAACCGACCAGGGCGACAAAATCTCTGCGCAATTCTGCATCATGGCAGTCGGCTGCCTTTCGGCTGCGAACAAGCCGCCCTTCGCGGGCATGGAAGATTTCCAAGGCCCGATCTACCACACCGGCGAGTGGCCGCACGAAGGGGTGGACTTCACCGGCAAGCGGGTTGCCGTGATCGGCACCGGCTCCAGCGGCATCCAGTCGATCCCGCTCATCGCGCAGGAGGCGGACCAGCTGTACGTTTTCCAGCGCACACCGAACTACACCGTGCCGGCCTGGAACTCCCCAGTCGATCCCGAGTGGGAGGCCGAGGTTAAGGCCGATTATCCGGCCATGCGCGCCAAGGCTCGGGCGCGGCCAACCGGCTTCTACTTCGACTTCAACACCACGCCCGCGCTTCAGGCCAGCGAGGAAGAGCGGCGCAAAACCTACGAGGAATATTGGGAGCGCGGCGGCTTGCCATTCCTCGGCGCATTCGGCGACCTGCTGTTCAACAAGGAAGCCAACGACACCATTGCCGAGTTTGCGCGGGAGAAAATCCGCGCAGTCGTGAACGACAAGGCAACGGCGGACCTGCTCTGCCCGGAGAATATTTTCGGCTGCAAACGGCTGTGCGTCGATACCGGCTATTTTGAGACGTTCAACCGGCCAAACGTGAAGCTGGTGGATATCTCCAAAACCGGCGTAGAGCGGATCACACAGAAGGGCGTGGTCGGCAACGGCGAGGAGTTTGCGGTGGACGCCATCGTCTGCGCCACTGGCTTCGCCGCCATGACCGGCTCGTTCGACAAGATCGACATCCAGGGCCGCGATGGCCTCTCGCTGAAGACAGCATGGGAGGCGGGCCCGCGCACTTATCTGGGCCTCGCCACCGTCGGTTTCCCGAACTTCTTCATGATCACCGGGCCGGGCAGCCCCAGCGTGCTGGCGCAAATGATCCAGTCTATCGAGCAGCACGCCGACTGGATCGTCGACTGCATGGCACACATGCGCGACGTGGATGCAGAGACCTTGGAGCCAACACTGGAAGCCCAGGATGCCTGGGTGGATCACGTGAACGAGGTCTCGAAGATCTCGCTGCGCTCCACCTGCTCCAGCTGGTATGTCGGCGCCAATATTCCGGGCCGCCCGCGGGTTTTCATGCCCTATATCGGCGGTTTCCCGATCTATGTGCAGAAGTGCAACGAGGTGCAGACCAATGGCTATGAGGGCTTCGTGATCGAAGGCGGAGAGGCTCGCAATGCAGAGCCGACCGTGCGCGAGACCGAGCGGTGGCGCGTGCCGTTGGACGTGGACGTGATCTCCCCGGCCATGCTGGCGTCCGGCCAGGTGCCGCTGGTGTAAGGCACCAATTCTTTTTCCAAAACTGCGGCATTCCGAGCCTGAAATCGCGCTTGGCTTTGCCGCAGTCGGGCACTAGTATGCGCGCTCGTTCGGAAGAGCTAGCAACGCTCCGAACGTCTGGTCCGCGGTAGCTCAGTGGTAGAGCAATCGGCTGTTAACCGATCGGTCGTAGGTTCGAATC
>Ga0055584_100002195_pt1 | contig 19319 bp, 17 predicted proteins | sample OSDHelmetaG_FD_58716 | JGI IMG/M metagenome (GOLD analysis project Ga0055584, IMG submission 58716) | Pelagic marine sediment microbial communities from the LTER site Helgoland, North Sea, for post-phytoplankton bloom and carbon turnover... | ecosystem: Environmental > Aquatic > Marine >... | reverse complement strand
CTCTGGCTGTGTTTCCGTGGATTCTGCACCGGGACCCACTCCACCTTCATCGGGGAAAATATCTCTTTCCGAAGCCGATTCTCAGGCGATTGGGAGGAAAATTTGGAAAAATGAGTGCAACGGCACTGTTGAAGGTCTCACTTCGTGGAATAACGGCGAAGATTTTCCCTCGCTCGGTATCGGACACTTCATTTGGTACGTGAAGGGACGTCCCGGACCATTCGATGAGAGCTTTCCCAAGCTTATTGCTTACATGAAGCAGCGCGGAGTCGCAATGCCCCGTTGGCTCGGTGAGGCTGATGGCAGCCCGTGGAAAACGCGGGCTGAGTTTCTTGCCCAGAAAAATTCACCGCAAATGAAAGAGTTGCGCAATTTCCTCGCCAACACCGTTTCCGTTCAGACCGGATTCATCGTGCAGCGACTTGAGCGGGCCCTGCCGAAAATGAAGGCTGCGTCAGCGAATGAAGCTGACCGCAAACGCCTTCACGACAATTTTTACAAAGTCGCTTCGCATCGAAATGGGGTCTACGCGCTGATCGACTACGTCAATTTCAAGGGCGAAGGAGTCAAGGCCGAGGAGAAATACAAGGGACAGGGTTGGGGGCTACGTGATGTTCTTCTTGAAATGAAACCAACCAGCGGAGGGATTTCGTCCGCAAATGAATACAGCGAAGCCGCGAAACGAGTCCTTCAGCTGCGTATCGCCAACTCGCCGCCGGCACGTGGTGAGTCCCGCTGGCGTGCCGGATGGATGAATCGATGCGAAGGCTACAAGCACGGAGTCTGATTTTTCCCTTTCTTTCGTGCTCAAACTGCATACAGGTAGGCCTCACAGATTTTTCAGACCACTTTTTATATCATGGCTACCGAACGTTCACTCATTCTTCTCAAGCCCGACTGTGTTTCCAAGGGACACTGCGGAAACGTAATCGATCGCTACGAGAATGCCGGCTTCAAAATTCGCGGAGCGAAAATGATGCATCTCAGTGATGAGCTTCTCGCCGATCACTACAGCCACATCGCAGATAAGCCGTTCTTCCCGAACATCGTTGAGTTCATGCAATCCACACCAGTGATCGCGCTCATTCTCGAAGGTGACGAAGTCGTCGGAAAAGTGCGCGACATGCTCGGGCCAACGAATTCGAAAGAAGCTGAAGAAGGAACCATTCGCGGGGACCTCGGCGAGGACATGATGGTCAACATCTGCCACGCCTCCGACTCTCCTGAAAACGCAGAAATTGAAGTGAACCGCTTTTTCAATGAAAGCGAGATCTTCGATTACTAAGGCCAGCTAGACTCCTTTCAAAGAGGCTGGATAAGCTTTTCTACCCGAACAACATCATCTGCGGGTCATCCCCTTCCTCTTCAGGTTCGCGTCGAGTAGCTCGCTTTTTCGGAGGCGGGGATTCCTCAAGAGGGAGGTTTCCCCCTTCCAGACCGGCGAGAATCTCTTTGGCCCGGGAAATGATAGAATCCGGCAAGCCAGCGAGTCGAGCGACCTGGATGCCGTAGCTCTTATCAGCGGCCCCGGGAACGATCTGGCGAAGAAAGATGATCTGATCGTTCCACTCGCGGACGGCGATATTGAAATTGTTCACTGCCGCCCGGGAGTCGGCGAGCTGGGTAAGCTCGTGGTAGTGTGTTGCGAAAAGAGTGCGACAACCAACCTGATCGTGAAGATGCTCGACGACGCTCCAGGCGATCGACAGGCCGTCGTAGGTTGCCGTGCCGCGACCGATTTCGTCGAGAATGACGAGACTGTGCTCGGTCGCATTGTTCGCGATGAGTGCGGTTTCCGTCATCTCAACCATGAAGGTCGACTGACCCTTGACGAGGTCGTCGCTCGCACCAACTCGGGTGAAAATGCGATCGACCAATCCGATTTCGGCACTCTCTGCCGGGACGAAGCTTCCGATTTGCCCTAACAAAACAATCAAGGCGACCTGTCGAATATAGGTCGACTTACCTGCCATGTTCGGGCCGGTGATGAGCATAAACCGATTTTCATCCGGCGACATCCCAGTGTCGTTGGGCACGAACTTTTCCTCTCCGATGTTCTGATCGAGGACCGGGTGGCGTCCCTTTTCGATGACGAGATTCTGCGTGTTGTTGAGAACCGGACGCGCGTAGTCAAAAAGTCGGGCGACTTCGGCAAAGGAAGTCATCACGTCGATCTCGGCAAGCGCTGCCGCGGTTGTCTGGATGGCTTCGAGGTGCTCGAGGACGGCCTCGCGCAAATTGAGAAACTCCTCGTATTCCAGCGTTTTCAGTCGCTCATCGGCACCAAGGATCTTGTTTTCCACCTCCTTCAACTCCGGCGTGATGAATCGTTCGGCATTCGCCATGGTCTGCTTGCGCGTGTATTCCGGCGGGACCTTGTCGAGATGGGTCTTGGTAATTTCAATGAAGTAACCAAAGACCGCGTTGTATTTGATTTTCAGCGAGGGAATCCTAGTGCGGTCCTGCTCCGAGTTTTGCAGCTCGGCGACCCATTGCTTGCCCTCGCTTGCCGCCTTGCGGAGTTCATCGATCGCATCGCTATACCCGTCAGCAAAGATGCCGCCTTCCTTGAGAGGGGCGGGAGGTTCTTCGCAGATTGCCCGGCCTAACATATCGACCAAATCCGTAAAGTCGCCCAGTCTCAGAGAGAGCTCATCGGCCAGTGCTCCACCTTGAAGAGCTGAGAGATGCTCCCGAACATCGGGCACCTTTCGCAATGACATCTCGAGAGCCTTGAGGTCTCGAGCATTTCCCGATCCCTGGCTGAGGCGACTGATGGTGCGCTCGACGTCGCGGATTTCGGAGAAAGAGGTGCGTAATTCGTTCAGAAGAAATGATTCCCGGATCAAAGCCTCCACCAGGTCCTGGCGAGCGGTGAGCGGTTCGAGATCGCGGATCGGATGCAGCACCCAATTACGCAATTTTCTGGCTCCCATCGGAGTCGAAGTCCGGTCGATAGCGCCTAACAAAGAACCCTTCACTCCGTCCGACCGACTCGTCACGAGGTCGAGATTCATCTGGCTGGAGGCATCGATCTGAACGTATTGGTCCGTCTGGTAAGCCTGCAGAGTGCGGAGGTGCGAAACGCTGCGTCTCAGTTGCGTTTCGACGTAGTGCATGATCGCGCCGGCGGCACCGATTGCGGGGCCGAGCCCGCTGCACCCGAACCCGTCGAGCGACTGAACTTTGAAATGTTCCTTTAGCGTGTATTCCGCCTGATCGAGAAGAAAAGTGTAGCCATCGTAGTCGAGAGCATTGGGAAGCAGATCAAATTCCGCAGCCTGCTCTTCGGAAAAAAGCAACTCACTTGGCCGCAGTCGGGTCAGCTCGTCTTCGAACGATTCCCGGTCGGTGAATTCGGTCACGCGAAACTCTCCCGTGGTGTGCTCGATGTAGGCAAAACCGATCTTCCCTTTCTGCTGATAAACCGCAGCGAGGTAGTTCGACTTGGCCGAGTCGAGCAGATTGAGATCGTCGATGGTCCCGGCACTGATGATCTGCGCGATTTCGCGTTCGACGATTTTGCCCGGTTGCGGCTCCGTCGTTTGTTCGGCGATGGCGACTCGCTTCCCTGCCTTGATCAGCTTTGCGAGGTAGCCCTCGGCAGCGTGATAGGGTACTCCACACATCGGCATGCCGTTGCGCTTCGTGAGAGCCACATTCAGAAGCGGCGACGCGACCCGGGCGTCTTCGAAAAACAGCTCATAAAAATCCCCAAGGCGATAAAAGAGCAAGACGTCGTCAGGCAGCTCCCGTCGCATCGACTGGTACTGCTGCATCATCGGGGTGAGCTTTCCCCCGCCTTTTCCGGAATCCTTTGGCATCGTGTTTCGTTATCCTTAGAGAAGGGCGGGAAAAATGCCAGCGAGATTCGCCCGATTGTTGGAATTTGATTGCCGCGAACAAGTGTGGAGCCGTAACTCCTCCCATCGACCCCGACTTCCAGAACGCCCTTCATCCCAAAGTCGCCACCTGGTTTCGCAAGAAATTTGGCGAGCCGACGGAGGCGCAGGTGCTGTGCATTCCGGAAATTGCGGCTAAGCGGTCGGTGCTGTTGTCTTCGCCCACAGGATCGGGGAAAACGTTGGCGGGCTTCCTCGGGATTATCGATTGTCTCGCTCGTGAGCATTGGGACGGTACGCTGCCGAAGCACGGGATCCGCTGTGTCTACGTTTCACCACTTCGGGCTCTGGCATACGACATTGAAAAGAATCTGAAAGAACCGCTCGTTGGGCTGGGGCTGGACGATGTCATCACAGTGGGTCTACGTACGGGTGACACCTCCGCTTCCAAGCGACAGAAGCAGCGTCGCAAACCTCCCCACATTCTCATCACGACGCCGGAAAGCCTCGCCATCGTTTTGCCTCAGGCAGGCTATCGCGACTCGCTGAGCCGCTGCGAGTTTGTGATCGTCGACGAGTTGCATGCCTTTGCGGAAAACAAGCGCGGGGTGCACCTCACGGTCTCGCTGGAGCGTCTCGAGCGCATGCGACCGAAAGAAAATCCGCTTTGCCGGATCGGACTTTCCGCGACAGTAGCTCCGCTGGAAAAAGTGGGAAAATTCCTGACCGGATCGGGACCTGATGCGGAGATCCGCGAGACCAGTTACGGACGCCGTGCGTTGATCGAGGTGATGACCCCGATACGGAAACATGCATATCCGCCGGCGGGATACACAGCGGCCCGGGTCATCAGCGATATGGCAAACATCGTTGATCGGAATCGGGCAACACTCATTTTCACCAATACCCGTTCCGGTGCCGAGCGTATTTCTCACCGGCTCAAAATAGCACTCCCGAATTTGCACGATACAATCGAGTGTCACCACTCCTCACTCGACCGGGACATTCGGCAGGAAGTCGAAGATCGTCTCAAAGATGGGGAACTTCGCGCTGTTGTCTGCTCGACGAGTCTCGAACTGGGTATAGATATCGGACATATCGATACGGTCATCATGGTGAGTACGCCAAAAGGGATTTCGCGGGCTTTGCAGCGAGTCGGGCGCTCGGGTCATTCCATACACACCCAAAGCCACGGCGTGCTCGTTGCGACGAACATCAATGATCTGATCGAGTGTATCGTCTGCTCGAAGCTCACCCATCTTCGGCAGCTCGACCCGATCGAAACGCTCGACTATGCGCCCGATGTTGTCGTTCAGCACATCATGGGAATGGCGATGGCGGGTGGAGTCGGGGCGGACGAGGCCTTCGACACGATCCGGTCTGCCTATTCCTTTCGAAACCTTGAGCGGGATACCTTTGATCGCATCCTCGAATATCTCGAAGGCGGAGGTCGCTCGCTTCGTGAGAAATATCGGGAGACTTTTGGAAAGATAGAGGAGCGCGATGGGCTGTGGCACACCGTCTCGAAAAAGGTGGAGCGTGAATACCTCGTCAACGTCGGCACCATTCACGCCGATGGGATGGTGGCAGTTCTTCTCGGTCGTCGCCGTCTTGGCTCGGTCGAGGAGCGTTTTGTAAAAGGGCTCAAGCAAGGTGACATCTTCGTCCTCGCAGGAAAGACAGTGAAGCTGATCGATAGCTCACCGACCGAAGTCATTGTTGAAAGCGCTGCTGGCCGCCTCCCGACGGTCCCGAGCTGGAATGCGAACAAAATGCCCCTCGCATCCGGTATGGCTGCAGAGGTCGCGCGGATTCGGACGGAGCTGGACCAGCGAATCGTCACCAACCAAGAGCCTGCCGATGATACGATCGACTGGCTCGTCGAAGAGTGGTCCATTTCAATCATCAACGCGCAGGCTATTTTTGAGCATTTCCAGAATCAGACCCTGCTTTCGCAGATCCCGACCGAGAATCGATTCCTCATTGAGAAGTTTGTTGATGAACAAGACGACGACGAGCGGATCCACTTCTTTTTTCACAGCCTGATCGGTCGCAGTGCAAACGACGCGCTCTCGCGAATCATCAGTCATCGGGTCAAAGAGGCCGTCGGTGGAAACACGCTCGTGACCATCGACGACTATGGGTTTCTGCTCAGCGTGAAACCGTTCCAGGCGATGGAGTGCGATCAGTGGCGCGAGTTATTTGTTGCCGAAGACGCCGAGGAAAATCTGCGGACTGCGCTGGAAGGATCGCAGCTCGTGAAGTGGCAATTTTCCGGCATCGCCCAGACCGGTCTCATGGTTCCTCGCAACCTGCCAGGAAGAGAAAGAAAGATGCGACAGATTCGGTGGAGCGCCGACTTGCTCTTCCAGGTTCTCGCCGAGCGCGAACCCGATCATCCGCTGCTGGAACAGGCCATTCATGAGTCGACACACACCTTTCTCGATTTGGATCGAGCCGCAGAGTTTCTGGAATCCGTCACGAAGATGGAATGGTCCCTCGTCGAAGTCCCTGCCGTTTCTCCATTCGCCTTCGGCCTTTACGCGAGCAAGATCAAAGAAAGCATGATGATGGAATCCCCTGAGGAAGCGATTGAGCGACTCTATCAGGAAATGCGGAAAAAGCTGGGGCGGGACTAGCTGCTTCGTGACGGGGGAGCCAGGGACCAACCCTGTAGAGCCCGGCACTGTGCCCTGTTGACTCACAGACCTAACCCTGTTTGGTCTGTGATAACACTTCATGAACTTCCTTGCTCATCTTCACCTTGCTGAACAGACTCCCGAGTCGCGGCTTGGTAATTTGTTAGGCGATTTTGTGAAAGGGTTGCCTTGGGATGATCGCTACTCCACCGGGCTCTGGATGGGCATCATGGAGCACCGCTATGTTGATGCGTTTACGGATGATCATCCGGCGTGGAAGCAGAGTCGTGATTTGCTGCCGCGAGAGCTCCGTCGCTATGCGGGAATTGTTGTCGACATCTACTACGATTATTTTCTCCACCGACACTGGTCGAAATTTTCGGATGGGGAAGAAATGAGCGTTTTCATTGAAGATGTTCACCGGGATCTGGGAAGCATCCTTGACCGGGCACCGCCGCTTGCCCAGGAGGCAATCGGGGCGCTGATTTCTCAGAAATGGCTGACGGAATACGCGAGCCTGGACGGAATTGAACGGACTCTTTATCGAGTGTCGCATCGGTCGCCGATCCTTTCTTCGATCTTTGAAGCGTCAGAGGTTTTATCAGGCTCGCTTCCGGAAATGGAGGAGCACTTTCTGACCTTCTACCCTGAACTTCTTGCCTACATGCCGAAGTTGCGCCGGAAGTTGGAATCTGAATGAGCCGCCTTCCTTTTCGTCCATTTTGGGTATCATCCTATCATGAGTTTCCGCTTTGTTCCGATCGTCTTCGTTTTGTTTGTTCTGACTACGCCCACTGTCGCGCAGGAGAAAACGCTGAAGGGATCGCAGGAGGCCTTCGCTCGAATTGATCGTCAGATGAACGAGGTATACGGAGAAGTGAAGAAGAAACTGGACGAGTGGAAGTTCAAAAAAGTGCAGGAGGGGCAATGTGACTGGATCGAGTATCGCGACGCACGTGCGGAGTTTCATCTGCAGCCCATCGATGGAGGGGCCGAGCAGGGGAATGAAAAGAAGAATGCAGAATACTGGAACGCTCTTGCCTACCTGACCGAAACTCGAATCGAAGTCCTGCGTGGCTGGCTCACGATGGATGATTATGAGGATGACTGGGAGGGTGTCTGGATCGATGGCTACGGTGGCGAATTGTTAATCGAGGAGAAGGGCGAAGGTTCGATCAAGTTCACGATCCATGTTGTGCGAGGACCGACCTATCATCTCGGAGCGCTGGCAGGGACTGCAAAAACGAATGGGTCACTGGGCAGGTTTTCAATCAAGCCAGAGGGAACAGAGGACGAGACCTGGCTCACCTTTCTGCAAAAGGAAGGACGGGTCGAAGTGCTGGGCGCGAACACGATGTACTACCACGGTGCACGTGCCTATTTCGACGGAAAATACATCCGCGTCGGAAAGCTGACGGACGAGCATCGCAAGCTGATTGCGGAGCCGAATTTCTGATTCACTCCAAAAACTCAGCCACCACCAATCCAATCGTCTACTTGCAGCGCCCTTCAAAGGACGGTATCGACTTCCAGAACTGGATCAGGATTTCCTGATAGAGGTAACCCTAATCATCCAGCGATCGTCCCGAGGCATGAACGACGCGAAAGAGAAGCCCACGGCGCTCCTCCACCCAGCGGCAATGGCGTGCTTTCGATTCCTCGTCCGTTTCCTGCATGCAAATCCAGTCGCCACTACATCAGTGACAGCGGGATGCGATTTATTACAGGAAAATTGGGGAAATTGTATATCACCCCCGCAGCTTCGCCAAAATCATCTCCGTAACCTGCTTCGGATTTGCTTTCCCTCTCGACAATCTCATCACCTGACCAGTCAAAAAGTTCGTGGCCTTATCATTGCCCTCAGCGACTTCTCCGGCCGGGCCGGGGTTGTCGGCGATGGCTTGATTGATGAAGCCTTCGACTTCGCCGCTGTCAGCGGGTTCGAAACCTTTTTCTTTGGCAATGTCAGCTGGTTCGCGATCGGGTGAGGCGAAGAGATCGGCGAAGACCTCTTTGGCCTGATTGTTGGAAATCTGTCCTGCTTCGACGAGATCGACGAGGGCTCCGATTTTTTCGGCGGACACTTCGCATTCCTCGATGGTGAGAGAACGCTCGTTCAGTTCGGCGAGGAGATTGTTGATGACCCAGTTGGCGACTTTCTTGGGAGACTTGGCCCCTTTGGCAGCAGTTTCGTAGTAGCCTGCGAGGACCTGCTCGGAGGTGAGGACGGAAGCGTCGTAGTGAGTGATCTGGTAATCCTTCTCAAAGCGCTCCACTTTTTCGTGAGGAAGCTCGGGGAGATCCTGTTGGACGCGGGCGAGAATTTCTCCGGTCTTCACAGGAAGCAAATCGGGGTCGGGAAAGTATCGATAGTCGTGCGCGTCTTCCTTGGTGCGCATGATTTCGGTCTGGCCGATCTCGTCGTTCCAGCGCCAAGTTGCCTGCGTGAGCGTGTTCCCGGCCTCCAGTTCAGCGATCTGCCGATCCACTTCGTAGTGGATGGAGCGGCGGACGGAGGACGTGGAGTTCAGATTTTTTAGCTCAATCTTTGTTCCGAGCTCGTCGGTCGATTCGGGGCGAACGGAAATGTTCACATCGCAGCGCATTTGGCCTTTCTCCATGTCGGCATCGGAGACGCCGCTGTAGACGAGGATCTGTCGCAGGGAGTTGAGGTAGGCGACAGCTTCTTCGGCGGAGTCGATATCCGGCTCGGAGACGATTTCCATGAGAGGAGTTCCCGCGCGGTTGAAATCGATCGTCGTGTAGGTGGAATGGTGCGTCGACTTGGCGACGTCCTCCTCAAGGTGGATGCGGGTGAGCTCGACTGTTTTGCCCGGATTGACGATGTCTTTCTGGTGGTCTTTCGGATAGGCCAGTTCGTAGAGTGGAACCCCGCCACCAAGACAGAGAGGCAGATCGAATTGCGAGATCTGGTAATTCTTCGGCATGTCGGGGTAGAAGTAATTCTTCCGGTCCCACTTCACGACCTCGGGGGTGGTGCAGTTGAGGAGCTGGCCGGTGATGATGGTGCGCTCGATCGCGCTGGCATTGAGAACGGGGAGGGCACCGGGCAGTCCGAGACAGGTCGGGCAGGTGAGAGAGTTGGGTGGCTCTCCGAATTGAACCGGGCAGGAGCAGAACATTTTGCTCTGCGTTTTCAGTTGCACGTGAACTTCAAGCCCGATGCTCGTGATATATTGGGATGATGCCATGAAAAGTGGTGGGAAAAGGGGTTTACTCTGGCCTTGCGCCCGCTGATTTCAACTTCTTCACATGCCCCTTCAAAATGGGTTGAAGCTGAACTCGTTTCAGTAGCGGCTTGAGTTCAGGGTCTTTTGCGATTTCACGAATCGCTGGGGTGAATACCAGTTTGATTCGGTCGTGATCTTTGAGGGCGTCATGGACCCTGGGATCCTGGTTGACCTTGATGATTTTCTCGCTTGCGGCCAGTTTTGCGCTATCGGGCTGGCTCAGCAGATGGGAGCGAATCAGGGAGGACTGATTCATGATCGCGAATGCCCCGGCGTTGCGATTGACTCGATTGCTGAAGGGATCGAATGAGTCAAGGATGGGGCCCATGAAAGGAATGTCCTCCACCGAGTCACGCCAGGCCGAGGTCCAGGGATAGGATGGAATTTGCTCTGCCATCTGGTCGACTTTGTCCCGGCTTAGCGACGCGGCATAGTTCAGCTCGTGCAGGGTGCCTGAGATTCGAATGCAGGTGAAGAGTAGGATCACGATAACGAAGCTGGGGAAGAGGGAAAGGATCCCGCCGGATGTACCATCGGCGAACGAGTGAAGGAAGCCTTCGGGTCCGAGCATCGATTTGAGGGCGAAGCCCCCGAGGATTCTCACGACCAGAAAGACAAAAAGAGCGGCTCCGCCGGAGAAATAAACCGCCTTCTTCCACCCGATTTCGATTTCAGCGAACTGAAAGGCGAGATCGGGGACGAATTTCATCCCGACGAAAAAAACGGCCATCGCAGAAGCCGTCGCAAGACCTGAAGAGAGAATGCTGAGAACCCCTTTTTTCACCGACAGGAAAAAGAACCCAATGAAAATGAGAAAGGCAAAGAAGAAGGAGAATGAATCTGTCATTTCAGCCTGTCCGTGGTTCTGCGGATATTACATTTAGGAGGGAGATCGATCTCCGCAAAGAGCGCGCTGGCGCAGCATGTGATCGACGAGCACGAGTGCGGCCATCGCCTCGACCATGGGCACAGCACGTGGGAGAACGCAGGCATCGTGTCTTCCTCGCCCGGTAAGTTCCGTGTTTTCGAGGCTCGTGCTGACCGTGGCCTGCTCGGTCATGATCGTGGCGGTAGGTTTGAAGGCGACGCGGAAAACAATGTTCTCTCCGTTGCTGATTCCACCCTGAACGCCACCGGAACGATTGCTGGTTGTGCGAACTTTCCCGTCGACCATGCGAAAGGGGTCGTTGTGCTCGCGCCCGGTCAGTTCCGTTCCCGCAAATCCTGATCCGACTTCGAAGCCCTTAGTTGCTGGCAGACTGAGCATGGATTTGGCGAGGTCTGCCTCGAGGCGATCAAAAACAGGCATGCCGAGACCGACGGGAACATTGCGAATCACACATCCCACGACCCCGCCGACGGAGTTTCCATTCGAGCGAACTTCTTTGATGTAATCGATCATTTTTTCGACCGAATCCAGATCGCCCGTGCGAACGATGTTCGATTCGATCATGTCGCGCGTGACTGTGTCTGTATCGACGTTGGCTTTCAGCGTTCCGATGGAATCGACGAAGGGAAGAATTTCTAAATCGGGAGCGAAGCAGTGTTGGATCACTTTTTTCGCAATCGCCGCAGCGGCGACACGACCGATCGTTTCGCGAGCGCTGGAGCGACCGCCGCCTTGCCAGTTTCGAATACCGTACTTCGCCTGGTAGGTGTAGTCGGCATGCGAGGGGCGGAATTTCTCGCTCATTTCTGAATAGGCTTCGGGACGAGCATCCTTGTTCCGGACGAGAATTCCGATCGGTGTCCCAAGGGTCTGCTCCTCGAAAGTGCCGGAAAGGATTTCGGCTTGATCTGCTTCGTTTCGCGGTGTTGTGATTTCACTTTGACCCGGACGACGCCTGTCGAGATCGATCTGAATATCTTCCACCCGCAAGGGTATTTTCGGCGGACATCCATCCACAACCACACCTACCCCTCCGCCGTGGGATTCACCCCACGTGGAAAGCCGAAATAATGTCCCAAAATTCGATCCCATTCTACTTTGTTGAATGAACGGGAAACCATCCGCGCGTCAAGGCTTCTTCCGGCATACGTCCGAAGGCATTTTTTCGCGGCGCTAGCCGCCGATCACTTGTGTAATCGAGCCATTTCCCGTTCGACTTCGCGATTGTGGACTCTTTGCTTCAGATCTTCACGCTTGTCGCGTTGGTCTTTCCCTTTTCCAACGCCGAGCTCGACTTTGACGCGACCGTTTTTCCAGTAGAAGCGCAGCGGCACGATGGTTGCGCCTCTCTGATCAGTGAGGGCGGCGAGCTTTCGGATTTCCTTCTTGTGCAGCAGAAGGCGTCGATTCCGAAGTGGCACATGGAATTCGTGGCTGGCTTGCTCGAAGGGGCGAATGTCGCACTGATAGAGCCACGCCTCACCGCGATCAACCCGGACAAAGGAATCCCCGATGTTGATTTTTCCGGCGCGTATCGACTTCACCTCGGTTCCTTTCAATTCGATTCCTGCTTCGAATTTTTCGGAAATATGGAAGTCGCGTCGCGCTTTTCTGTTGGTGGCGATATCGCTCATTGATTGGCCGCATTTCTGGGCTGTGGAACCATCGCCCGACTCTTGTCTCGCCGCAAGAATCGTTGCGGAGGAAAAAAACAGGAAAATTCTGTCACGCATCCTCAGAAGGAGGCAATTAGCAGAGAATTCCTCCTCCTCGGAATTCAGAAATAAACCCCAGTGCCGCTTTCGCGGCACTGGGGCCCTCCTCCTTATAAGATCAAGCAGAGTTTCTAAAGCCTGTTAAAAAGCCCTGCCATCACAAAGAATTTTTAGTTCATTGCCCCCAAGGCGGCAAGGGAAATTACTCGTTTCTTGCGATCCGTTGCTCTTGTTTCTTACAAAATAGATAGGAATGTACGCATTTCATCGCCTCTGCATCAGGGTTACAATTCCGATTCCTCTCTGCGCCGGTGAATGCCAATGGAGTTTTCGTCTGGATCCCGAACAAACGCCATGTGGCAAACGGGGGTTTCGAGGGGGCCGAAATGAAATTCGACATTGGCTTTTTCGAGTTCAGCAATGGCACTATCGAAGTCATCAACTTCCAGAGCGACGCTGCATCCATCCTTGCTCGGGAGCATTCCCTCGGCGAGACTGATCGCGAGCGTTCCTGCTCAGTTATCGTATTCGGCCCAGTGGCCTCCCTCCACTTCGTGATCCATGGGTGCGGTTAGGCCGAGAATTCCTTAATAAAATTCACGGGTGCGTTTCATATCCGTCACAGGATGCACGGAATAGGCGATTTCTTGGACTTTCATTTTTTGGATAACTGGATCCTCGTATGTTTATAAACGGGCTCTTTACACGAGCAAGACTTTCCCCTTTCCTTTCCCTGACAACAGGTCGTAACATTTGTTGACCATGAGCGAATTATTGATCGTCCTGGGAGTCATTGTTTTCTCCTTTGCTTTGCGCAGTTTCCGCGCCCGCTTTCTCCGTAAGCTTGGAGCATTGGGACTTCTGGCGGCGACTTTTCTCGCGTTCTATTTGCCCACTGGGAGCATTGCTGCCGGTGTCGGCGGATTGCTGATCTGGTTCTTGCTGCCGTGGCTGGAACTGTTGACCCGGGTGCGCAATCTGCGCCTCCCGATTCATAAATCGCTGGAGCAGCAAGCTCCTCCCGGTGCCTCGCGCTTTCCCGCTTTCAGCGAAATGACTGATGAAGTGGAAAAAGAAGGCTTCGAATATGTCACCGACACGGGTTGGGAATGGGACGGCGTGAAGCAGTTTTTTCGCCTTTTCTATAATGTAGAAACCCGTGAGCAGGCTGCGATCTGTCTTACCGAGCAGGATGATATTTCTTGGGGATGCCTCTCTCTGACGACCCGGCGGGAAAGCGGAATTATCTACCGGACGACAAACGTTCCCTTCAGCACCCCGATGGCTTTGGCTCCAGATGTCATCGTGCGCCGAGAGCCCGAGGCCGAACTTTTCCCAGACGTTCTCCGGAAGCATCGGAGCTGGATGAAAGGTCTGGCACTCGAAACCGAAGACTTCGTGGCGGAGACACCTGAGGAGCTTCCGAATCTGATCGAACTTGAAGCCGGGCAGCAGATCAAACATAACCTGGATAGCGGATTAATCCGTCTCTCCGAAAAAGCCGACACCTTTCGCTACTCGTGGCGCGGGCTTTTTTATCTCTACTTTCAGCTAGTGAAAGATATGGTGAAAATGTGCTGAACGCAGCGTTTCGAAACCAAAACCCCTGCCTTCCTTTTTCCATGGCCACATTTCCCTTGCAGCAACCCGTTCCTCTAGTTGATCAAGTTGGGGTGGACGAACGCGCCGCCAAATTCACGAAACGGTCGATCAAGAACGAGGCCAAGGCGGTTGGTTTGAAGATGGCGGTTTCGATGATGGACCTGACGACCCTGGAGGGAGCCGATTCGAAGGGCAAAGTCACCCATCTCTGTCGAAAGGCCCTCCGTCCGATGGCAGATCGCTACGATTGCCCGCCGTGCGCTGCGGTCTGCGTCTATCCGAATCTCGTCGCGCATGCCGTTTCGGAACTGAAGGGCACGGGAATTCCGGTCGCATCTGTTGCTACCGGATTTCCAAGCGGCCAGTATCCTCTCGATCTTCGCATTGCTGATGTTCGCGATGCAGTCAGCTCCGGGGCGGAAGAGATCGACATGGTTATCAGCCGTGGCCGTTTTCTCGAAGGCGAGCTGAATGAAGTCTTCGATGAGATCGCAGCGACGAAAGAAGCCTGCGGCAAGGCGCATTTGAAGGTGATTTTCGAAACTGGTGAGCTGCAGACTTATGACAATGTTAGGCTCGTCAGCCAGATGGCAATAGAAGCCGGGGCGGATTTCATCAAAACCTCGACCGGTAAAGTTTCACCTGCCGCGACGCTTCCCGTGACGCTCGTCATGGTCGAGACGGCGCGGGATCACTTTCTCGCGACGGGAAAAAAAATCGGGGTCAAGCCTGCGGGCGGACTTCGGACCGCGAAACAGGCGCTGCAGTTTCTTGTCATGGTAAAAGAAACTGTCGGAGAAGACTGGCTGACTCCGGAGTTGTTCCGGTTTGGAGCCAGTTCCTTGCTCAGCGATGTCGAGTTGCAGCTCGCGAAGTTGGTTGATGGGAACTATCAGAGTGCGAAATATTTTTCTAAGGGATGATCCAAAGGATGAGTGATTTGAAATTTGGTTCGGCATTTGAATATGCACCGGCGCCGGAGTCGACTCCGGTGAAGTTAAAAAAGCAGTACGAGCTTTTCATCGATGGAGAATTTAGGGCTCCGTCGGGAGGAAAATATTTTGGATCGGTAAATCCAGCGGCCGGAAAGCGTCACGCCCGGATTGCGAAAGCGGAGCCGGCTGATGTCGATGCCGCGATTCAATCTGCCCGCAACGCCTACAGCAAAGTCTGGTCCAAAATGGCGCCTTCGGAGCGCGGGAAATACCTCTTCCGGATTGCACGCATCATTCAGGAGAAAGCACGCGAGCTCGCCATCCTCGAATCGATGGACGGTGGCAAGCCGATCAAGGAGAGTCGCGACGTTGATGTTCCGCTCGTCGCAGCCCACTTTTTTTACTACGCCGGTTGGGCCGATAAACTCGACTATGCTTTTCCCGGACGCAGTCCGAAACCTGTCGGAGTCGCCGGACAAGTGATTCCATGGAATTTCCCGCTTCTGATGGCGGCCTGGAAGATCGCGCCTGCGCTGGCCTGTGGAAACACCGTTGTGCTGAAGCCGGCGGAGACCACTTCCGTCACCGCGATGCACCTCGCTGAAATATTTCAGGAAGCGGGGCTGCCCGATGGCGTCGTCAATATTGTGACCGGGGCAGGGGATACCGGTGAATACCTCGTCGGCCACGATGGTATCGACAAAGTTGCTTTCACCGGCTCCACTAGCGTGGGGAGGAGGATCGCGGAGACCGTCGCGGGCGCTGGGAAAAAACTCACGCTCGAACTGGGAGGAAAAGCAGCGAACATCGTCTTCGACGACGCTCCCATCGAACAGGCCGTCGAAGGGGTCATCAATGGAATCTATTTCAATCAGGGCCATGTCTGCTGCGCCGGAAGTCGTCTCCTCGTGCAGGAATCGATTCACGACGACTTTGTAGCTCGCCTGGAGCGCCGGATCGAAACTTTGCGAGTGGGTGATCCACTCGACAAAAATACCGACATTGGCGCGATCAATTCGAAGGAGCAACTCGGTCGTATCACCAGCCTGATCGGTTCCGGAATCGATGAAGGCGCGACGCTGCACGAGTCGAGCTGTCCCTTGCCTGACTCCGGCTACTGGTGCCGCCCTTCTTTCTTCACCAACGTCAGTTCAAGCCATCGCATCGCTCGCGAGGAAATTTTCGGACCCGTTCTGAGTGTTCTCACTTTCCGCACGCCTGCCGAAGCCGTGAGCCGGGCAAATGACACCTGCTACGGTCTCAGTGCGGGAATCTGGACCGACAAGGGTAGTAAGATTTTCCAAATCGCAGACCAAATCCAGGCCGGAGTAATTTGGGCTAACACTTTCAATAAATTTGATCCGACCAGCCCTTTCGGAGGCTACCTCGAAAGCGGTTTCGGGCGCGAAGGGGGAATGCACGGACTGATGCCCTATGTCCAGATCTGAAACAGACTGGAAAATCTGTCCGCTCTGTGAGCGCCCCATACCACCGGAGTTGGAGAGTCGCCACCATCTAATCCCTAAGCTGAAAGGGGGCAAGCATGAGCCGATCGCAGTGCTCCACACGATCTGTCACAGCAAGGTTCACAGCCTGTTCAGCGAAGCTAAGCTGGCCCGTGTTTACAACACCATCGAAGCGCTTCGCGAAAATGAAGAGATCATGCGTTTCGTAAAGTGGATCAGCAAGCGGCCGCCGGAGTTTCGATCGAAGAATTGTTCGCCAAGAGACTGATCTCAAATGTGCTCGGGGAACAGTCGAATATTAGCGACCGTTCGCAGTTTCTTCATCAAAATTTCGACGACCTCCGCAGTGCGCTGATTTTCGAGATGATGGCGGATCTCGAGTTCGACTTCTTCAAAGGTGACGGGTCTTTCTTCCTGCCGGTCTAACACTTCGACAATGTGCCAGCCGATCCCGGTTCGAAACGGATCGCTCAGATCGCCGGGCTTCATTGCAAAAACCGTTTCGGCGAAAATTTCAGGAACTCGGTCACGAGCGAACCAGTTCAGGTCCCCTCCGATCTTTTTCGTTTTTGGATCCTCGGAAAATGCTGCGGCCAATTCCTCAAAGGTGTTTTCTTTTTCCACGATCTGCCGGTGCAGGTCGCGAATCATTTCCTCGCGGTTTTCGTCGTCGACTTCGACGGTGCTCAGGAAGATGTGACGGGCGCGAACTTTTTCCGGCTCGATGAAACCTTCGCCGGTTTCGCGGTTTTCTTCGAACCACGCCTTCACTTCCTCGTCCATGACGTCGACTCCAGGAGCGATGCGATTCTCGAGCCACTTTTTGCGAGATACGATGCGAGCGAGTTCCTCTTGTATCTTTTCGTCCGGCAGCTGCTGGTAGCCGGCTCGCTCGGCCAATTCGGTTTCCGAGGAGAATTGGGAAAGCCACCGGGCAGTTAAAGCGTCGATTTCTTCCAGCGGGGCGCGGGATTCTTCTCCGTCGGCATATTGTCTCACCAGCGTGTCGTTGATGAGCGATTGCAGCGCAGCACGACGGATCATGCGCAGATTCGCCTCCGGTACTTCCTCGATGTCTTTCCCGCGCTGATACAAATGCCGAGCGACAGCGAGGTCGAGCTGCTCTCCGGTGATTGGCTCCTGGTTTACGAGTGCGACCCACTCGTTAGTTTCCGCCGCCTTGCGCGTCAGATCGGTCCGTTTGCTGATCGATCGCTTCAGCGGCCCGTTGCAGGTCCTGAGATCAAGAAACAGGTACCCGATAAAAACGACGTAAAGAACGATGCGCCACGGAAACCGTTTCATGTCTTATTGGGTGGGTAACTCAACTGGGTCAAGTCGAAGCATGCAGCCCGAGATTCGCATAAATCTCACGGGTCGCGTGGGATTTGTTGAGAGTGTAAAAGTGAATGCCGCTGACTTCTTTTTCGAGCAGGTCAGAACATTGTTCGGTCGCGTAGTGGATGCCGCCTTTTTCGACGGATTCGGGATCGTCTCCGGCGCGATTCAGAGCCCGAAGCAGTTTCGCCGGGAATCGCGCTCCGGCGGCGAGGTCCGCCATTCTTTCCATTCCTTTCGTCGTCGTCACGGGCATGATCCCGGCGATGATGGGGATATCGATTCCGGCTAGCAAACAGCGATCCCGGAAGTCGTGAAAATCATCATTGTGAAAGAAGAGCTGGGTCACGATGTAGTCGGCACCTTGGTCGACCTTTGCCTTAAGGTAATCCATCTCCTTGAGTCGATTCGGCGTTCCGGGATGACCTTCGGGAAAGCCTGCGACTCCGATGCCGAAACCGCGATCGTCCGGGTGACCGGAGAAGTTGCGAATGTAGCGGACCAGGTCGGCGGCCTGCTGAAAGGCGTCGTCGGCCTTGTTGTAGTTTGCGAGGTCGCGAGGTGGGTCGCCCCCGAGCGCGAGAATGTTGCTGACGCCCTCGCAGGCGTAGCGAGTCAGGATGTCTCTGATATCGTTTTCCTGATGGCAGACACAGGTGAGATGTGGGATCGGATCGAGAGAGGTCGTGTTTTTCAGCCGGACCACGAGATCGTTGGTCAGCTCACGTGTCGAGCCTCCGGCACCGTAGGTGACGCTGACAAAATGGGGATCGTAGGCTTCCAGTTCGGAAATCGTCTCGTAGAGGGCTTCCGAAGCGGCTTCGCTCTTGGGAGGGAAAAATTCGAAGGAAAACGTCGTTTTCTCTTTTTCCAATATATCCTGAATGTGCATTTAGTCGCTATTGTTGCACGATTCCGGAATCGAGACAGCGGCTTTTTTTATTTTGGAAGGAGTAAGGTTTGGTTCCCCATCACATCCGATCGCTTCGATGGGACAGTCATCGAGGGCCTCCCGGCAGAGGGCGAGTTCTGCTTCGTCTCGCGGCTGACGCCCGACATAGGAGTGAGCGTCTTCGTCGTTTCGGAGAAACACTTCGGGAATGCGCTCGCGGCACAGGTCGCAGTCTATGCATTGATCATCGACGTAGAATTTTCCGGGGGCGTTCTGTTGGAATCGGTTTTCGTAACTTGCCATAGTGGGCAAGGATACGAAGGGTCGGAACAAATCTTTCAGACCAGATCCACGATCGATCCGAAGTCAGCATCGAACAGTCGCTTGTAGGTGCGCGTTGCAATGCCATCGGTCATGCGGGCGAGCACATCGCAGATGATGCGGGCGCGCTCGGCTTCGCTCGACTGCGTGGAGATCAGTTTTTCGTCGTCTTCAGGAAGCAGGATGAAGCTCGCTTTTTCTCCCCGATCTTCGACCACGTATTCTTCGGCGAAAGCATCGAAGAGTCGTTCGAGCAGGAAGTCGGACTTACGATCGAGCTGCTGGAGTTGCCGCGTCCGAAAGACGAGATCGAGAGACAGGCTTTTGTAGACGCTGCATTCTTTCTCCACCGCAGGATCGATCTGGAGGCGGTAGCGATGGCGGTTTGTTTTGTCGGAGAGAAAAGAATCATGCTCGACGAGGTCGGCT
>Ga0055584_100002194_pt1 | contig 19320 bp, 20 predicted proteins | sample OSDHelmetaG_FD_58716 | JGI IMG/M metagenome (GOLD analysis project Ga0055584, IMG submission 58716) | Pelagic marine sediment microbial communities from the LTER site Helgoland, North Sea, for post-phytoplankton bloom and carbon turnover... | ecosystem: Environmental > Aquatic > Marine >... | reverse complement strand
CCTTCGAGCTCACGCACGTTCGACGTAATCCTGTGCGCCAGAAATTCTTTAACCTTCTGCGGCACAGCCACACCAAGCTGCTCTGCTTTGGCATCGAGAATGCCGAGACGTAATTCAAATGTCGTGGGATGCAAATCTGCAACGAGGCCAGACGAAAGCCGTGACCGCAGACGGTCGCCGATTTCTTCGAGATCGGACGGTGACTTATCGGCGGACAACACGATCTGACGGCCCTGATCGACCAGAGCATTGAACGTGTGGAAAAATTCTTCCTGGGTGGAATCCTTGCCAGAAATAAACTGGACGTCATCGATCATCAAAACGTCAGCCGAGCGGAACTGCTCTTTAAAAGAAACGGTGTCGTGATTTCTCAGCGCCCGGACGAAGCTGTACATGAATTTCTCAGCGGATAAATACACGACACGCCGCTGAGGTGACCGCAGTCTGATTTGCCACGCGATTGCGTGCATCAAGTGGGTCTTGCCAAGCCCAACACCGCCATAAAGGAAAAGCGGGTTGAAACTAACCTGATCAGAATCTGCAACCCGCTGCGCTGCGGCATAAGCAAATTCGTTCGGCTTACCAACGACAAAATTGTCGAATGTGTAGCGCGCGTCTAGCGGGGCCGAAAGCGAGTCTGCAAGCACATCACCGCCAGCGGCATTGGTGTTGCCAACCAGAACATGTTGGGGCGGCGCAGGCGTTTTTGAAGACTCGACGCTGTCAGATTTAACCTCGGAGGGGACATCAACGTCGACAAGAACACGACGCACATCAGGGTTCTCGCCACTCCACAATGCGCGGATACGGTCTGCATAATGAGTCAAAACCCAATCGCGCATAAAACGCGTGGAAACTTTTAAGTTCACAGCGCCGTCGTTAAGGCCACCGAACTCAATCGGATTCACCCAGCTCTTATATGCTGACTCACCAAACTCATGTTTTAGTCGGAGTTTAACGCGATGCCATTCTGCGTGACCTGTCGATCCCACTTCCCCTCGTTTCACCGCTGCGTCCTTGTTCTCTTTCTCAGGTGCATCACAGGCGCTGATAACTCCCCCGCAAAAATTATCAGCTAACGCGATCAAATCTGAGTTGTTGTACATCCATTTTTTTAGACGCAATCACCGTGCTCTTCTTTGATGAGAACATGGGAATCGGGTGACTGCGAAGACCCGAACTCTAGCTGTCGGCGAACGAAAGGCAAGGCGAAAGATAGCTTGACAGTTCAATGCGAAAACCACCGGTTTGAGTCGCGATTCTCATCCACATTTAGTGTTTCAAAAGCAACGACCCCCCTCTCGCGTGAGCGAGAAAGTTATGGGCGATTTAAGTTCTAAGAATCATGCCGTGAAAAAACGTATCCCGGCTAAACACCGGGGCACAACAAGACAAAGATAGAATTTATTTTTTTGTATTGCCGGTGTTCGAATAATGGTCACCGGCGGACCATTCAACGCTGCAAAAGTTTATGCAGCCATCGCCTTGATGCGTGCATTCAAGCGAGAGACTTTGCGCGACACCGTATTGGCATGCAGAACACCCTTGGTGCGGCCTCGCATCAGCTCTGGCATTGCCAGCTTGAAAGCGTCCTTAGCAGCGGCTTGATCACCAGCCTCGATCGCAACCTCAACCTTTTTCAAGGATGTGCGAATGCGGCCCATGCGCGCATGGTTAATTTCGAACCGGTGGGCGTTGCGGCGAATACGTTTCTTGGCCGAAGCGTGATGGGCCATTTGGCAATCCTATAAAAACTGGAAATCAAGGCGCGCCTTATAGTTAAAGCGCGAGGTTACGTCAACCTCTCAAGCGGAATGGTCGCTGAACCGTTAACGGTGCTTGAAGGTTGGCTGACGCTTATCAACAAAGGCCGACATGCCTTCTTTCTGGTCTTCCAGGGCGAAAGTGGCATGAAACATGCGGCGCTCGAACCGAATACCTTCAGCCAACGATGACTCAAAAGACCGGTTTACGGACTCTTTAGCCATCATAACGGACGGCATGGACATATTAGCGATTCGCTCTGCAGCCTTCATCGCTTCATCAATAAGGTCGTCGGCTGGGATGACACGGCTGACCAAGCCGACTCGCTCTGCTTCGGCTGCGTCCATCTGGCGTCCTGTCAGAACCATATCCATGGCTTTGGCTTTACCAACGGCGCGGGTCAGACGTTGCGTTCCACCGGCGCCGGGAATAATACCGAGTGTGATCTCTGGCTGGCCGAATTTGGCGTTGTCTGCTGCAAGGATAATGTCGCACATCATCGCAACCTCGCACCCACCGCCGAGTGCATATCCGGCGACCGCCGCAATGATCGGTTTGCGACACGTTGTGATTCGCTCCCAGCCCTTAGTGATGAATTCACCGAGGTAACAATCGACGAATGTCTTATCGGCCATTTCTTTAATATCGGCCCCGGCCGCGAACGCTTTTTCACTTCCGGTAATTACAACCGCACGAACACTGTCATCGTCTTCAAACCCATCCAATGCCATGCCCAGATCAGCCACGAGACCAGATGACAATGCGTTAAGTGCCTTGGGCCGGTTGAGGGTGATCAGTCCGACGTGTCCGCGGGTTTCGACGAGGATGTTTTCGTAAGCCATTGGAACCGTGTGTCCTTGCGTAAATGAGTAAAATTGAAATGGGAAAGAGGCAAGCGCTGAGGCTTCTACTTGTTTGCGGTCGGTTCCACAAGAAATCTGACTTCGAGTCTTTGATTCAGCTCTGTGAACTCAACTTTAAGCGTTTCGCCTTCTCTTTGAAATTCCGTGTCTTCGACCTGCGCCCACCCCAGTTGAGGCAACGTTTCAGCATAGAACTGCATCACAGAAGATTGACTAACAGTGCCGACAGCAGAGGCCTGTACAATGCGGCCTTGGGGTGTGTCAAACAGGATACTGTTACCGACCACCTGGGTGAGCCCCGTCATGAGAGGTAAATCTTCGAATCCCGATACGAAAACGTCTGCAGCGCGAACAGGCAACGCCCCGGAAAAGGCGATTGCTAGGACAGACATCAGCACCGTGATTCGTTTCTTCATCTTTGACACCTAGAGCAAAAGAATGTGGATCGGCCCGCCTGGACGATCCGTTTTACGACAATACCATCTTTACCCTCTGGGTCGCAGGAACATGACTCTCCCTCTTGGCCATAGACTTTCCAGCTGAACTTGAAGTATCCGAGCTCACCAGAAGGTTGGGCATAATCCCGCAACGTTGAGCCTCCGGCCGCGATCGCTTCGTGTAGAACCTCTTTAATGACTGGAACTAATCTCGTGGAGCGTTTGCCCGCCACAGAGCTCGCCTTGCGGCGCGGAGATATACCGGAGCGAAACAGCGCCTCGCAAACATATATATTCCCTAACCCAGCCACGACCCTCTGATCGAGAAGAGCGGCCTTAATATTTGTTCCCTTTCCGGAAAGAGCAGCTGAGAGAACAGCTGGCGTGAAATCATCACCCAGAGGGTCAGGCCCCATGCGCGCCAGAAGTTTGTGAGTGGCTAGCCCGTCTTCCGTGGTCAACGTCAATAACCCAAACCGACGGGGATCATTAAATAGCACGCGCACACCGTCATCAGTATCAAAGACAACATGGTCATGTTTTCCCGGAGCTGTGGTCAGCTGGGTAATCGCCATCCTCCCCGACATGCCGAGATGGGCTAAGGCAACCTGGCCATCATCGAGATGAAGGCAGATGTATTTTGCTTTTCTTGAAATACGGTCGATAGTGCGCCCGGTTAGAGTTTGCGCCAGCCCTTTCGGAAACGGAATCCGCATGTTGGGTCGGCGGACCTCAACTTTGGCCAGCCGACGCCCCTCAAGAACGGCCGCCAGACCACGGCATGTGGTTTCTACTTCGGGTAACTCAGGCATGCGGCGGAGACTGCTCTAGGCCCTACGCTGTGTCGAGACCCAAAGGGGATGTGATCTGCAGTTTTCTATTCAGCAACAGGACCAACGGATAGGGATGGTCCGCGCTAGGGCCTTCGTTTAAGCTGCCAGACATTATGAACACCAACGAACAAACATCTGAAAACGCGACCCATTTTGGGTTCGAAACCGTCGCCGCATCCGAAAAAGCAGGGCGCGTGCGAGAAGTCTTCGACGCCGTCGCACCCAAATACGACCTCATGAATGACCTTATGAGTGGTGGCGTGCATCGCCTCTGGAAAGACGCCATGGCGGACTGGCTGGCCCCCCAAGCCACCTGGTCAATCATCGACGTCGCAGGCGGAACAGGTGATATCGCGTTTCGCCTTCTCGATCGCATGATTGGGGACAAGGGCACTGACACCCTGACCGGCTCCGTTACCGTATGCGATATTAATCAGGCCATGTTGGAACACGGGCGCGACCGCGCGCTCGATAAAGGCAAGCTTAACGGGCTGGATTGGGCCGTCGGCAACGCGGAGTCCCTGCCATTCCCGGATATGCATTTTGATGCGTATACAATTGCCTTTGGCCTCCGCAACGTCACTGATATTCCGGCAGCCCTTGCCGAAGCGCGGCGCGTCCTCAAACCCGGCGGCCGCCTTTTGTGCCTTGAGTTCAGCACCGTCGTTTTGCCGGTCCTCGATAAACTGTATGACACCTATTCCTTTTCCATCCTGCCGCGGCTCGGCCAGATGGTCTCGGGTGAAGGCGACGCCTACCGCTATCTAGCAGAGAGCATTCGACGCTTTCCCGCTCAGGACGCCCTCGTCGATTTAATGACGGATGCTGCCTTAGGCCGGGTCAGTTATCGCAACCTTGCTGGCGGTATTGCTGCCATTCATTCTGGTTGGCGGCTATAAGCACACCACACACGGGCGCTTCGTTGGCGCCGCAATGAAGTGATTCGGTTTTCATGTTTCGTACAATTCGCAACCTCAGTCGCCTGTTCTCAATAGGCCGGACCCTCGCTAAGCACGATGCGTTGTTCCTGCTTGACGGCTATGCCGAAGGCCGCACCATCGCATCCCTTGTCCGGCTCACGGCCAAGCCCGTCCCCGCCTTAAGCGCGCTACGCCCTGGCCAGAGGTTATCCGCCGCCTTAACCACGTTGGGCCCAACCTTCATTAAGCTTGGCCAAACCCTGTCGACCCGACCAGACCTGTTGGGACAAGACGTCACCGATGACTTGACCAATCTGCAAGATCAACTCCCTCCCTTCGCCTATCGTGACGCCGCCACCATTATTGCTACCGACTTTGACGGTGGGGTGGATGCCTTGTTCGAGTCCGTTGATCCAACTCCGGTGGCTGCGGCGTCAATTGCTCAGGTCCATTTTGCAACGACAACGGACGGAAAAGATGTTGCGGTCAAAATATTACGGCCAGGCATTAAAGACGCCTTCGCACGCGATGTTGATCTCCTCTATTGGATCGCCGAATCGGTAGAGCGCACTCAACCAAAGTTGAGGCGGTTACGGCCGATCGAAACCGTCCGTACGTTTGAAGAATCAGTGCGGATAGAAATGGACTTGCGCTTTGAAGCCGCTGCGGCAGAAGAGCTGCGCGAGAATTTTGCCGATGAACCCAAGTTCAGCGTCCCTGAAGTCGATTGGCAACGAACATCTGAACATGTCTTAACGCTGGAACGAGTCTCCGGCATCCGTGTGGATGATCCGAGCGCCATAAAGGCCAAAGGATTGGATCCCGTCGACCTCGTGAAAATCTCAGCAGAATCGTTTTTCCGCATGGTGTTTCATAACGGGTTTTTTCACGCGGACATGCACCCAGGCAACCTCTTTATCGCCGACGACGGCACACTGATTGCCATCGACTTTGGGATCATGGGCCGTGTCGACCCTCGTACACGGCGCCACCTCGGGGAAATGCTGCTTGGCTTTCTAACCCGCGACTACGCACGAGTCGCTGAAATTCATATGGAGGCGGGCTTTGTGCCCACCACAAAAGACGTCGGCGCATTTGCTCAGGCCTGCCGTTCTATTGCCGAGCCTATTCTCGGGAAGCCCTTAAACGAGATTTCACTGGCGCGCCTACTGGGACAACTTTTTCAAATTACAGAAACGTTTGAGATGCAAACGCAGCCACAGTTGCTTTTGCTTCAAAAAAGCATGCTGCTCGCTGAAGGCGTCGGTCGTGTTCTAGCGCCTAACGTCAATATGTGGGAGTTAGCCCGACCGCTTATAGAAGAGTGGATGGTGCAAGAACTTGGCCCCGAAGGACGTATTCGCGACGTCGTCACAGACGCCACAACAACTCTTGAGAAATTGCCGAGACTCATCGATAGCGTCGACGCAGCAGCCCAACAAATTCAACAGCACGGTTTGCGACTAGACCCGGAAACAGCCGCGGCCATTCGCGGCGGACCACCAGGGCAACGGCGTTTTTCATGGTTACCGTGGGCCTTAGCAGCCGTGGCACTTCTTCTTTGGATAACGTCTTAACAGCGTATGTACCGAGCCTAGGTGACGGATGGGAACGAATTCGTATAGAGTCCCGCGCCAAACACACAGCTATAGCCTAAACAGGGCTCCGCACAGGAAGGCACCGAGTCGTGCTTGAGAATCGCCGCATCTTATTGATCGTTTCTGGTGGCATCGCAGCCGTGAAAGCACCGGACCTCATCCGTCGCCTGCGCGAGCACGGCGCCAAGGTGCGATGCATCCTGACAAAAGCGGGCGAGCAATTTGTCACCCCCATGAGTCTAGCCGCTCTCTCAGGCGAAAAGGTTTTTCAAGATTTATTCTCCCTGACAGACGAAAGCGACATGGGACACATTAACTTGAGTCGAGAAGCCGACATTATTCTCGTGGCACCGGCCACAGCAAACATGATGGCAAAGATGACTCACGGCATAGCTGATGACTTAGCCACAACCGCTCTGCTGGCCACGGACAAACCGGTCATGATTGCACCGTCCATGAACGTGATGATGTGGAACCACGCTGCGACCCAGGAAAACCTAAAGACGCTGCAAAAACGAGGCATAGAGATCGTCGGGCCTGGCGCGGGAGATTTAGCCTGTGGTGAAGTCGGGGACGGCCGCATGGCTGAAGTGGCTGATCTGATTACTGCCTTAAACACGTTCTTCCAGACAAGAAAACAATCAGGCCCGCTGTCTGGTTACGCCGCGCTGGTCACCAGCGGACCGACACACGAGCCGATTGACCCTGTGCGTTACATCGCCAACCGGTCTTCGGGTAAGCAAGGCCATGCCATCGCAGCTGCGCTCGCTGACTTCGGGGCTAAAGTGACTTTGGTCACCGGCCCTACGCAAGAACCGAATCCAAACGGCGTCGCTGTAGTGGCTGTTGAAACCGCTCAACAAATGCTTGAGGCCTGCCTCGCCGTGAAGCCAGTCGACATCGCCATCTGCGCGGCCGCCGTTGCGGACTGGCGGGTCGCACAGGCAAGCGATGGCAAGCTCAAGAAGACAAACGGCAGCACACCTCCAGCGCTTAGCCTGGCGGAAAACCCAGACATTCTTGCAACCTTGTCTCAGGCCAAAACGGACCGACCAAAACTCGTGATTGGTTTTGCAGCCGAGACAGAGAACACCCTTGAGAACGGCACAGCCAAACGCACCAAAAAAGGCTGTGACTGGATTGTTGCTAACGACGTTTCTGCTGGCTTTGGGGGCGACACGAACACCGTGCATCTGATCACCGATCAGGGTGGCGACAGCTGGCCGACATTAAGTAAGAAAGCGGTTGCAGAGCGACTCGCTTCGCAGATTGCCACGCACGTAAAACAAAATTTCTAAACCCTCCAATTTACAAGAGAACTCATGACCAACTCTGTCCCTGTCGCCATTAAACGTTTACCTCACGGCCTCGACCTTCCTCTCCCTGCGTACCAGACAGACGATGCCGCCGGCATGGATTTATATGCCGCCGTTGAGGCCCCTGTTGCACTTGGGCCAGGCGAGTACGGTTTAATTCCGACAGGACTTTCCATGGCGTTGCCGTCTGGATATGAAGCGCAAGTTCGGCCGCGATCAGGGTTGTCCGCAAAACATGGCGTGACCGTCTTGAATTCACCGGGAACGATTGACGCTGACTATCGGGGAGAAGTGAAAGTGATTTTGATCAATCACGGCCAATCCGCGTTTGAAATCACACGCGGAGAGCGTATCGCCCAAATGTTGATTGCTCCAGTCACGCATGGCGTATTGGAAGAAGTCGACACCTTGCCTGAAACCGTGCGTGGCGAAGGCGGGTTTGGCTCCACTGGAACCGGTTAAACCGGACCTTACAAAGCCATGACCTACGACACCTTGGACCTATCGGAAGACCAAATCGAGCGCTACGCCCGTCACATCCACTTGAAAGAAGTCGGTGCTGACGGACAGCGCAGATTACTTTCAGCGCGGGTCTTGGTTATCGGAGCAGGGGGGCTTGGCTCTCCGCTCATCCAATACCTAGCCGCAGCGGGCGTGGGCACCATTGGTGTGGTCGATGACGACACGGTGGACCTGTCCAACTTGCAGCGCCAAGTTCTCCACACGACCGGCCATGTGGGCGCGGCCAAGGTCGACAGCGCGATTGACGGCGTGCGAGCGATCAACCCAGATATCCGAATTGTCCCGCACAAAGAACGCCTCACGGCCGCCAACGCACGCAGTCTGATTCAAGAATATGATTTGGTCGCAGATGGCAGCGACAATTTCGAAACACGGTTTCTAGTGAATGACGCCTGTTTCTTTGAGCGTAAAACTTTGGTGTCTGCTGCCGTGTTGCGCTTTGACGGTCAACTATCCACCTATAAACCGCGACACGACGGACCATGTTATCGATGCCTCTATCCAGAGGCGCCGCCCGAAGAAGACGTCTGGACGTGCGAGCAAGCAGGCATTCTTGGTGCTGTGGCAGGGGTCATGGGATCTTTGCAAGCGACCGAAGTGCTCAAAGAAGTACTAGGCATTGGGCAAGGGATGTCTGGCCGTCTTTTGATTTACGACGCCCTCGACGTGTCGACACGGGTCGTCAAAGTACGGCCCGACCCGAGCTGCGCCTTATGTTCGGATAAGGCGACGATCACCGAAGTGACCGCCTAACCCGAAACCCTATTTTTCGAAGATGACGTCAACGCGGCGGTTGTCTTGCTCACGTGCTCCGTCTGAATTGCCCGTACGCGTACGCTCTTCACCGTAGGCCTCGACACGCATTTCGCTTTGGTCGATGCCTTCTTCAGCCAAGGCGTTGTAAACAGTTTCAGCCCGGTTTTGAGACAACATAATATTGTAGTCACTTGATCCTGCTGAATCGGTATGACAAATCACCAAGACCGTTGCCGGGTTGTACTTGTCATGGGCTTCAGAGATTTGATTCACAACCGCTTGGGCTTCCGCATTTAAATCAGAGGAATCAAAATCGAAATAGATTTGGAACTGCTCTGGCATCATTGAGGCTGGCTCAGCCGCAGCCGTTGCAGCTGGCCTTGCTGCTTCTAATGCACGGATCGCGGTGTTGAAACTGGAGCGACAGGCCGCAATATCAGACGGCTGACGGTCTTCTTCTTGTTCTTACATCCAGCAATCAAATGCCGACTGAGCCATGGCGGCCATCACCGGCATATCTGAACGCGCAGAATTCGAAAGCACAGCCATCAAACGCGCGCGTGCATCACTTAATGACTTAGACGCGTGGCCAGGCAGGTCTCGGGTGGTTAGCGCTTCCGGAGAAAAAGTCTCGCCGGAGGCGGCGCGGCGTGCGCGCTCGACAAAAGTTCTGGTGTCGCCCCAATCTGCCTCAGCTTTCTCCGCTGCAGCAAGATCCGCATAATCGGTTTGCAAAGCACGGTGAAAATCATCACCGCGATTGGGTAGGGATCGAGCCCCCGTTACGTCGTAATTGGCGCCACAGGCTGCCAACGTCAGAGCAGCAGTCGCCAACATCACAGAACGAAACATCATGAATTCCCTCTCCCTTGAACAACGCTCCCATTTTCCATTCTTCGGACACCCAGGCAACCCAGTCAGGGCCAAGGGTCCGAAATCCCCAGGAAACGGGACCTGCCAGTCTTTTTAGCGTCGTGTTCCGAGGGTGACAAGAACCCTTTGCGATTCAGCCGATTAAGCGTAAGAGGACGCATGCCCGATAATGACCGCCCTGACCTGACCGCGTTCGCTGCCAACAGCACCCCAACGACTGATGGCCGCCTGCCTTTGATTGGGCTGGATAAAGCCGAATTGACCGCTTTATCGTTGGAAATAGGCGAAAAACCGTACCGTGGCACCCAGCTCTTTCAGTGGATTTATAGCCGAGGCGCCCGCGATTTTGAGGAAATGACCGACATCTCCAAGGAGTGTCGCGCCCAGCTGTCGGACAAATTCACCCTAGAACGGCCTGTTATTGACCAAGAGCAGATCTCTGAAGATGGCACCCGCAAATGGCTTCATGCCTTTTCCGACGGCCAAAAAGCCGAAACGGTGCTCATCCCAGAAGACGACCGCGGCACCTTATGCGTCTCCTCTCAAGTGGGGTGCACACTGACCTGTCGCTTCTGCCATACAGGCACCCAGCGCCTCGTGCGCAACCTGACCCCCGGTGAGATTGTCGCCCAGGTCATGGTGGCCCGAGATGCTCTTGGCGAATGGCCAACCCCAAAGGATGACTCCCGCGCCCTCACCAACATCGTGCTGATGGGTATGGGCGAGCCGCTTTACAATTTTGAAGCCGTCAAAAAAGCCATGCAGATTGTCATGGCCAGCGATGGTATTTCCATTAGTCGTCACCGCATTACGTTATCAACATCCGGCGTCGTGCCAGAGATTGCACGCTGCGGCGAAGAGCTGCGGGTTAAATTGGCGATCTCACTACACGGGGCAACCGACGAGATTCGATCCAAGATCATGCCCATCAACAAGAAGTACCCGCTCAAGGAGCTAATGGAAGCCTGTAGAACCTATCCAGGCGTCTCCAATGCACGACGGATTACATTTGAATACGTCATGCTGAAAGACATCAACGATTCAGAAGCGGATGCGCGGGCATTGGTGAATTTGGTTAAAGATGTCCATTGCAAATTTAATCTGATCCCATTCAATCCTTGGCCGGGAACGCCTTACGAGTGCTCAAGTAGAAAAACCATCGAACGATTCCAAGAGATACTCGCGAGCGCGAGCATCACGTGCCCCGTCCGCACACCGCGCGGACGCGATATTCTCGCGGCCTGCGGACAATTGAAAACTGATTCAGAAAAGCTGTCCGCCAAGGAACGGCGCGTTCAAGCCGAGCAAGCCTGGGCCGACAAAGAAGCGCAAGTCGCTCTTTAGCCAACGAAGCCCGCCTCTCGTTGCACTGGCGCTCAGGCTTTCTCTCCCTTAAGTTTCTCTCTACACGCAAATCGGGAAGCTGAGGGATTTTACTATGACATCTGCATACGTTGTAATTGGAATCGCCGTCATCGCTGGGTTCTATGGTGTGTCCATATACAACCGCCTGGTCAAACTTAAGAACCGTGTCCTAGAAGCGTGGAGCGATATCGAGGTGCAGATGAAGCGCCGCTACAACTTGATTCCCAACTTGGTCGAAACGGTAAAGGGTTACGCAGCGCACGAAAAAGACACGCTGGAAAAAGTCATTCAAGCGCGCAACATGGCGATGAGTGATAGCAGCAACCCAGAACACCAAGCGGCTTCAGAGAACATGCTGACAGGCGCACTTAAATCTCTTTTCGCTTTATCGGAAGCGTACCCGGACCTCAAAGCCAACACGCAATTTTTAAAGCTTCAAGATGACTTAGCCGAAGCAGAAGATCTCATTCAGAAAGCGCGGCGCTATTACAACGGGTCTGTTCGTGATTTCAACATTTTGATTGAGCAATTCCCCTCAAACCTGGTCGCTGGTCTGGTCGATTATGAGGTGGCGGAATATTTTGAGATTGACGACAACGAAGGGGCGGCCAGAAGCCCGGTCGCAGTGAAATTTTAGCGCGGCCGAGTATTATCATGCGTTGGATCGCTCTCTTATTTCTACTTTCAACCACGCAGGCGCACGCCCAACCAGAGCGCATCACCTCCTTCGACAGCCAGGTCAGCATTGATCGCACTGGCGACATCACGGTTACCGAAACCATCACTGTAAACGCGCGCGGCAAACAGATTCGACGCGGCATCTATAGAGACTTCCCAACGGAACGAGGGCGGTATTGGTACGGCCCCCATCGTGTGCGATTTGATATCGTTGATGTGCGCCGCGACGGGCAACGTGAAAGCTGGCGGCTCGTGCCCGGAAGTTATGCTGCGCGCCTTTACATTGGGGATGCCAATCGCATTCTAAGACCTGGCCAATACACGTATACGATCACCTATAAAACGGATCGCCAGGTTGGCTTCTTTTCTGACCACGATGCGTTGGTTTGGAATGTCACCGGAAATTTCTGGAGCTTTCCCATCGATATCGCCACTGCGACGGTTACACCGCCGCCCGGCGCCCTTATTGACTCTGTTCGTGCCGTCACAGGCGCTTTTGGGACAACCGGCAATAACGCGGTGATTAAACGAGACGCTGGGGGCGGCGCGACAGTCAGAACGACCCAAGCCCTGGGCGCGCGCGAAGGGTTAACCGTTTCGATTGCAATGGCAGCTGGATCCATCACCCCACCAGACCGAAACCTTCAACTCTCTTATTTGTGGCGTGATGGCGCGCCGGTTTGGGCTGGGCTGATAGGACTCATTGTGTTGATCGCGTACTACGGGTTTGTCTGGAACGCTTACGGCAAGGACCCAGAATCCGACACAATCATTCCGCGCTACACACCGCCGGACGATGTCGGGCCAGCAGCCTGTCGCTACATCCTAAACATGGGGTGGGACGCTAAGGGGTTCACGGCCGCAATCGTCAACCTCGCCGCCAAGGGCTTCGTTACCATCACCGAGTTTGATAGGGACAAGTTTAAAATGACGAGAACGGCGTTGAGCTCAAAGCAGTCAAATCTGTCGCCAGGCGAAACAGCCGTTGCCCTAAGGCTTTTCGGTAAAAATGAATGGACGTCTTTTGTTTTCCGATCTGAGCATCATGCCATTACCGAGCGTGCTCGCACGTCTCTGCGCCGAATTTTAAAAGAAGATTTTGAGAACATCTATTTTGTGAAAAACAGAACCCTATTGATCCCTGGGTCGATGATCTCGGCCCTAACCCTAGGAGCGATGGCAGCCGTCAATGTTGCAGGCATAGAGATGGGAGTATTCGCATTGACCTTCGCGTTAATCTCTTTTGCGCTCTACCCCATAGTTCTCGGAATTTGGACGGGATGGACTCGAGGTGAAGGAAGCGTAATCACACTGTCGGCAGGCACCGCCATTGGGATCATTATCTTAGCCGCTACAATTGGGGACCTGGGTCCGGAAATTGTCACATGGCTCTTTTCAGCAGCAGCAATTCAAGCCCTGTTAGTTTCTATAGTTATCGGCACCAATCTACTCTTTTACCATTTACTAAAATCACCCAGCCATCTTGGTCGTGGCGTCATGGATCACATTGAAGGGTTTCGGCACTACCTAAGCGTCGCCGAGAAGGGCCGGATGAATTTTCACAATCCACCAGACGTCACGCCAGAGGTATTCGAGCGCTATCTTCCCTTTGCCATCGCTTTGGATGTCGAGAGTGAATGGGGTGACCAATTTGACCTCGCTCTCAATCGAGTCGGCGGACAAAATTGGTCGGGCGATTACGAGCCAACATGGTTCCATAGTTCGTATAACGGGTGGTCATCGCCACGCAGCTTCGCCACAGATTTTGCGCCTGCGTTCGGTCAATCCGTCGTGTCTTCACTCTCCCCGCCCGGCGCACCCAGAGGGTCTGGCACCGGCGGTCGTGGTTTTGGGGGTGGCGGTTTCTCTGGGGGATTCTCTGGTGGTGGCGGGGGTGGCGGGGGTGGCGGGGGTTGGTGATACAGTGTCGTGATTGGACGCTTGCCCTACCACTACGTCTCCCTATACTCCGCCGCAAATTGACCTAGCCCCTAAGGCAGACCAGGGGCAAACCTTAGATACGGGAACAAAACCATGAGCCGCGACAAAGTTGTCCTCGCCTACTCTGGCGGACTAGACACCTCCATCATTCTGCGGTGGCTGCAGGAAGAAAAGAACTGTGACGTGGTCACCTTCACGGCCGACATCGGACAAGGTGGGGAACTAGACCCTGCCCGGAAGACGGCCGAGAAGATGGGCATCGAGCACATTTACATTGAAGATCTGCGCGAAGACTTTGTACGCGACTACTGCTTCCCCATGTTTCGCGCCAACGCACTCTATGAAGGCGTGTACCTCCTCGGCACCTCCATCGCTCGGCCACTCATTGGTAAGCGCTTGGTCGATATTGCCCGAGACACTGGTGCAGTTGCGATTTCTCATGGTGCGACGGGTAAGGGTAACGACCAAGTTCGCTTTGAACTGACAGCCTACGCGCTAGAGCCGGGAATCAAAGTGATTTCCCCATGGCGCGAATGGGATTTGAATTCTCGCGGTAAATTGATCGAGTACGCTGAGAAGCACGACATTCCCATACCAACGGACAAGCGTGGCGAAGCGCCCTTTTCAATGGACGCAAACTTGCTGCACATCTCCTACGAAGGGAAAGTGCTTGAAGATCCATGGACCGAACCAGACGAGGACATGTTCCGCCTCAGCGTTTCGCCGGAAGCCGCACCGGATACCCCTGAATACATCGAGATCAATTTCGAAGGCGGGGACCCCGTTGCCATTAATGGTGAACGCCTTTCACCAGCGGCCTTCCTAACCAAGCTGAATGAGCTGGGTGGCAAGCATGGGATCGGCCGCGTAGACATCGTGGAAAACCGTTACGTCGGTATGAAAGCACGAGGCGTATACGAAACACCGGGCGGAACCATTTGGCTTACCGCGCGACGCGCCATAGAGAGCATCACCGTAGATCGTGAAGCTGCCCACTTAAAAGATGAGCTGATGCCGCGTTACGCTAAACTCATTTACTCCGGCTACTGGTTTGCACCTGAGCGGGAAATGCTTCAGGCGGCTATCGACGCAACACAAACACATGTAACCGGAACGGTGCGCCTCAAGCTTTACAAAGGCAACACCATCGTCGTTGGACGCAAGTCTCCCTGCAGCCTCTACAGCACTGAGCACGTGACCTTTGAAGAAGACGAAGTTTATGACCAACATGATGCTGAAGGCTTCATCAAGCTAAATGCCTTACGACTTCGCCTCGGAACGCTGGCACGCCAAAAATAAAATAGGAACAGGAGCCTCAAAGCATGAGTGATCAGATCAAAAGCGCCACCGAGAACGGTATTCTTCTGCTCACCATTGCGAGGCCTGAAAAAAAGAACGCCCTGACGGCAGATATGTACGCGGCTATGGCGACCGCTATCACCAATGCGGACAATGACAAGAATGTACGGGTCATTCTCATCACCGGCAGCGAAGACAGCTTCACCGCCGGGAACGACCTGAAAGATTTTCTCGACAATCCACCCGTGGAAAGCTCAAGCCCTGTATTCAAATTCATGCATGCTATCGCTGGCGCGACAAAGCCTGTGGTCGCCGCCGTCAATGGGTTAGCAATTGGCATCGGCACAACCATGCTGCTGCATTGTGACCTGGTTTACGCCGTTGAAACGGCGCGCTTTCAACTACCCTTTGTGAACTTGGGCCTCGTTCCTGAGCTCGGCTCCAGCCTTATATTACCTGCCCTTGCAGGACGCTCAGCAGCGGCGGAACTCATGATGTTTGGTGACATGTTTAATGCTGCGAAAGCGACAGAAATTGGGTTGTTAAACGGCACCTGTAGTGCCGACGACCTCATAGAGACGGCACGCTCTGCCGCTGAAAAATTAGCGACTAAACCGCCAGCAGCCCTGCGTAAAACCAAAGCACTTTTGAATGCCAATTTAGACGAAATTCATGCGCGGATAGACCAAGAGGCACAAGTGTTTGGTGAACAACTGAACAGTGCAGAAGTGAAAGAGGCAATCGCGGCTTTCTTTGAAAAACGCGCACCTGACTTTTCTAAATTCGACTAAAAGCTCGTTGGCATTTCAACGTCACTCAATCCGTTCTGCAAGCGCGCCGCTCTGAGCGCGTTGAACATAAGGCATGCAATGGTCATCGGACCTACACCGCCAGGAACCGGGGTGATGGCTGAGGCCACATTCGAGACGGCATCAAAATCGACATCCCCGACCAACCGGTCTTTATCGCCGTCTCCAGGCAAGCGATTAATCCCAACGTCAATCACAACAGCACCAGGCTTCACCCAATCTTCCTTGACCATCTCAGGGCGACCAACAGCAGCAACCAGAATATCCGCCCGACGGCAATGATCAGCCAAATCTGCCGTGCGCGAATGGGCGGTCGTCACTGTGCAGTTCTCGGCCAACAGCAATTGAGCCATAGGCTTACCAAAAAGAAGCGAGCGGCCAATGACCACAGCGTTCTTGCCGGTCATGTCGCCCAGTTGACGGCGGAGCAAGAGCTGACAGCCCAGCGGGGTGCACGACACCATGCCAACTTCGCCGGCCATCAAACGTCCGGCATTTTCTGGGTGTAAACCATCAACATCCTTCAACGGGTCGATCGCTAGGATGACGGGCTTCTCATCTAAGTGTTTTGGAAGAGGCAGTTGAACCAGGATGCCATGGACCTTGGGATCACTGTTCAGTTGTTGGACTAGCGCCATCACGGTTTCTTGGTCTGCGTCAGCAGGCAATGTGTGTTCAAAGGACTCCATACCCAATTTAACAGCTGTCTTTCGTTTGCTGCGTACGTACACCTGACTGGCCGGATCTTCACCAACCAATACAACGGCTAATCCAGGCTTGATGCCGTGCTCGGCCGTGAGCTGTGCGATTTGTTCACCGATCCAGATTCGCAATCCAGCGGCCGTCGCCTTGCCATCGATGAGGGTTGCTTGGCTCATATCAAACTCCATTGGTCAGCAATTGCAGACAGCTTAACGGGGTCACCGGTCACACGCACGACTTTGCGCCGATCTTTACCGCCGGAAACCAAAACCACATTAGATTTAGGTACGCCAAAAGTTTTTGCCAGCAGGGAAGCAACCGCAGCATTGGCTTTCCCTTTATCAGGCACCGCGGTCACCGCAACTTTAAGGGCCCCACCATCAGCGGTTTCCATGGTCCCTAGAATAGCAGTACGAGAGGCTTTGGGAGACGCACGCACCTGTACGGTGATGCCATCGTCTTCAATGCGGTAACACGGTAGCGCACCACCCACCCTATTGATTCATCATCCACACGCTGAGGATATTGAGGTACCGCTGTGCCAACCAAAGACCGAGTAGAAGAATGATTGGCGACAGGTCTAGGCCACCCATAATCGGGACATATTGCCGGATTTTCCCAAAGACGGGTTCGGTCATCTGCCGTAGAGTCGACCAAATCATGTGCACAAACTGATTGTGCGTATTAATCACGCTGAAGTTGACCAACCAACTCAAGATGACGGCAGCAACGACCACATACCAGTACATACCGAGTATGATTTGAATAAGCTGAACGATCGGAACGAGTAGAGCCACCCAATGTCCTCCGGGTTGCCATTTTCAGGCGGTGTGTGAAGCCGTACCGTAATGAGCAGAGACTCGACAGACAAGAGCAATAGAAGAGAGGCTGACCCGTGGCACGCGCACACCAGAGTTTGTGGCTAATTTTCCTGCTCACGCTGACGGCGCTAGCCGGTTGCACGAGCAAACCAGAAGTTTGGCACACAGAGCGAGTGCTCTCTGGAATTCCCATACATGGCATGCACGGCCTCGCCTTTGGCCCGGACGGCGGACTCTATATCGGAAGCGTGATGGGGCAGTCCATCATCCGAGTTGATACAAGCACTGGAACAATACGGGAGGTAATCCCGGCTCCTGTTGGAGAAGCTGACGACGTTGCCTTCAGTCCAGATGGCTCCATGGCGTGGACCGCTCTGAACCAAGGCGTACTGAGGGTGCGCAAACCCAACGGTGAAATAATGACGGTCGCTGCAGGCCTACCGTTTGTGAACCCTGTGACCTTCGCGCCTGATGGGACTCTGTATGCGGCAACCCTTTTCGGCCCAGACAGACTCTGGGCCTACGACTTAAAAGCCGGCACGTCTCGCGTCGTTACAGAAAACCTCGGTGGCCTGAACGCCTTTGAGTTCGGCGATGATGGCGCGTTGTACACCCCTCTTCCGCAAAAACAGTCCATCGGCAAAATCAACGCGGACACCGGAGCACTGACAACTATCGCCGAGAACGTGGGCAATGTCGTGGCCGTGAAATTTCATCCCGACGGGTTTTTGTATGGCGTCACATGGGATGATGGACAGATCGTTCAAGTAGACACACGAACCGGCACACATAAGGTCATCGCGACTCTCGAGCCGCCTTTGGACAATCTGGCCGTTTCGGACGCTGGACAAATTTACGTCACACGGTCTGCAGACAACGGGCTCGTCGTCGTCAATCCTATCGACGGGTCGAACCGCGTTTTCATCCGAAGTGACCTGGCGGCCCCAGGAGGCATGACGTGGATGAAACGCAACGGCAAGCTACAACTCTTGGTCACAGATATATTTGGCTATCGGTTTGTCGACCCCGAGACCGGCGAAACCGAAATTATTCCCTTTGATCTAGAAGGGGGAGCCTCTGCAGATGCAGGTCATCGTGATGGTCGCTTTGCTCTGAGCTACGTGCGCCGCAACCGGGTGCTCCTCAAAGACTCTGAAAGCAACACAACCCTTCAGACCTGGACTAATATCTCGACGCCCTACGGCGTACTGATTGAACCGAACGGGACAGTGTTAGTCGTGAGCCATAATGACGGGACGCTTGTCCGGTTGAATGCTAACAATCCCGACCAACGTCAGGTCATTGCCAACCAGCTTGCAGGGCCTGTCGGCCTCGCTTGGGCAGAGGACGGGGTCTCCGTTTACATTGTTGAATCTGAGTCTGGCGAAATCACGAAAGCGACTCTAAAGAACGGGACAAGGCAAAGCATCGCGACTGACTTAGACGACCCTGAAAGCATCGCTCTGCTACCCGACGGACGCCTGGTTGTTGCTGAAGTGGGGGCTCACCGGGTCTCCGCCATTGACCCAAACACCGGCGACAAGACTGTTTTAGCGCAAGATTTGGCTATCGGTGGGCGGATCTCACGCACACCGGACCGCGTTGGAATGCCGACTGGACTGGCAGCGGATATCAACGGAGACGTCTATGTCATCACAGATGCTGAAAACGGGCTCCTAAAGCTCACGCAAACACCAAACTAAAGGTAAACCCGCGCGCTTGACTTAGGGCACAGGTCCGCACAGTATCCGCGCCGTTCCCCTGGGGGCCGTAGCTCAGTTGGGAGAGCGCGACGTTCGCAACGTCGAGGTCAGCGGTTCGAT
>Ga0055584_100002193_pt1 | contig 19320 bp, 21 predicted proteins | sample OSDHelmetaG_FD_58716 | JGI IMG/M metagenome (GOLD analysis project Ga0055584, IMG submission 58716) | Pelagic marine sediment microbial communities from the LTER site Helgoland, North Sea, for post-phytoplankton bloom and carbon turnover... | ecosystem: Environmental > Aquatic > Marine >... | reverse complement strand
CGATATATGCAGGTGAGTTTATGATTACTGTGGGAATACGGTTTTCTGACAAAGCAGTACCGTGTACCTCAAGCCACTTAATCCAATCTAACATAAACACCGTCTGGAAAGCATCTTTCAATATTGAAGGAGTTAACTTTCTAATCGGTGTTCTCACTAGTTTTATTTCTAAATCACTCATAGTCCATTCACGAACGGCTTCTATCAATGCTGACTGTTCTTCCGCTTCTAAATTGTAAGGGAAAACATTAATAGATAAAACAAGCTCCTCATGAACCGGACTAGTCTTACCTTCCAGATACTTGCTAACAATAATTGGCTTCAAGTTAAAAAGTAGTAAAGTTGGTTGCGACTTCCGTAAAGCCTCTACAGTACGCGCATTCCATGCATCCATCCAATCGTCCTTGGATAGTCCAAAAACCTCCCACAGGCGATTGTGCTTACGATTACAGTATGTTACGAGGTCAAGGTTGTCAAATACCAGTGGGAACTTCTCTTTTAACACGCCAAGGCGTGTATCAATGAGACAATCTAGTTCAATTAGTGCGTTTTGACTCTGAAGCATGTTTTGCTATCCCCACGTTACTGATGATGTATTGATAAGCCTGTGCTAGTAAATACATAGTCACTACATTAATATCATCTACTGTATTACTGCGAATACGTTTACGGTAATCAGTAGGTAGAAATCCATCTTCTTGTTCGCTAATTGCATTCAAGGTACTGACAAGTTCCTGTGTCAGTAATTCCCAACCTTTAATGTCTGATGTATTAAGGCCTGTACGTAGACGAAGTGCAGTACCTGTGATAAAGTTACGTAAGTAATTCTGACTTTCAACAGGTTGAACATCTACTTCTTCAATTACATCATTAATACCTTGAGTGAAAAAGATAATAGGAGAGTAGCTAAATATTGATGATAGTGATGCCATGCGTTTTTCAGCAAAGTCAGCTTCGATTGCCATAGTACGTTCTATCTCATGAGATAGGATTTTCGTAACGATATCTAAAGCAATATCGTAAATTGATGATTGTTCTTCATTAATCATGATGTTTCCTCTAAGTTGTAAGTATCAAAAGCGGATGTACAGATGTAATAGTACCCTGGTTTATAGTCAGCATAAGTAACCGGTGCTATCTGTAGATAAACACGCTTACCATCATACTCCATCCAATAGTACTTTAAGTTTAATCCGCGTTTCTTCACGTAATCTTTATCATGTCGCCACTCTTGCCCTACCACAGTAGTCGGAGTAACAGTCAAGTCTTCTGGCGCTATCTCAACATAAGCACCATAATCACCCACAACTATACGATCATACTTCTTACATATGTTCACACCGTTTATAATTGCAGGACGCTTCTTCACAAACCCGTTCATATTCGCCAGATAGAAGTTATATACTTCCGGACAAATCTTCTTAGGTAATGGTCTATATTTATATCGTAATGCTAACCCTTCTATATACGCATCAACTATGTGCATGTAAATCCCGTTATAAGTTATTGCCTAAATGCATACATGTAAAAATGATACCTAGTACAACGGTACTTTTAACACGTGTCTTTTCGGACCCTTCAAACTTCTGAGAACTTGAACCAGTTTGACGTAGGTTACGGTCGATAACCTTACCAGCTTTAATATTACCGCCACGAATCTGCATCAATTCTTTAATAGTACTGTCGTAACCCTTTGAATACATTACATAAACTTGTGGAAATGAGAACGATGAGCTTTTAGATGCACCTGTCGCTTGACCAGTTGTCTTATCAATAGTACGGTTATGTTCACTAATTGATATCTTCTTCTCAACTAACTGAGTCTGTCTTCGAACTGGTAATGGTAGTACCAAATGTTTAAACTTAGTACGCGATGTTACATTTGTCTTTGGATCAGTTAACCAACAATACTGTTCAGGGTCATGTCCAAGTTCTTTACATATTTCGATGTTCTTATAATGGTCTATCTTAACTGGACCACCGTTAGGCGCATAAATAGGTAGCGGTTTGCTACATAACTTCTCTAAGTCTTTATCTGACATCGACTTGAAAACTTTACGGTACATATTACCATTGGTTTTAGATACGTCTATTTTATCAACATATTTTAAAATGAATGACTCTATCTCTTTTCGCAATGCAGGCTTCATGATACATCCTTAGTGGGTTTCGCGTTATGGATTATACGTCTAGTAACAAAGCGACCTTCATTAATAGCGTGTTTATACATAAAATCACACTCTTTTGATGAACCGTCTACTATTACTATAACAACATGTGACATAGCTACCATCTTACGGTCTCTATCTTGCCTGCTCGTATAACGTGAACTATCCCATGCAACCTTTTCAATAGAGCCATAAACATCAATCTCGATACCACTCTTTTTACACCATGCCCGTACGATACTTTCAACACCATCCCCATCGCCAGTAAGTATACGGAAATTCTCCTTACCGCCAAACTGACGTAGTAATGTAGTTAGACATTTAGAGATATTACTACCATTAACAAGATGTCGGTCACCAGTTATTGATATAGCAACCTTATCAAGACTTTCAGTATCCAGTCCATCCATGAAGTCTTCAGCATAGCCAACATTAGTGTGTGTAAAATAAACATTAGTATTTAAAGACTCACGTAGTTTATCAAAAACTATATTCATCTAACCCTTCTTAAAGTAGTTAAAGCATACTTAGGCTATTAATGCCATACATGACTTAATGCGGTGAAGTACTCCGTACGTAATTCATTCAGCCAGTATTTTATACATGATTCGTTATCAACGTCAGTGAGGACACGTCGTGCGTCTCTAACGATAACTCCGTTAGATTGTTTATCAGCAACAGTACATGCTTCAGCCTTATTAATGATAAGACGATTAAGATACTTATTGACATGATGGGTGATAGATTCCCATTCGGCTTCGTCCACTTTACATCCTGCACCAAGGTCACGTTCAAGATGTAACATGATGGTGGGGTGATCGGACGCGGCGTTTATTACCGCTTTAATGATATTCATAGGTTTCCCCAATAAAGGACTATAAGAGTGGGACATGTGCTGTCCCTATAATAGTGTTACTTACTACATTTCAAGACTTTAGGTTTCAACTTACCTAGTGCCATCTCTAATAATGTTTTAGCGGTGATAGTAGATTTACCCACTTCTTTGGTTTGGTCTTCAAAGTACCAGTAGTCTACGGTACCCTCTAATATCTCATTCCAATCAAATCCATTATCCGTAATCATTTTAACTAATTGGTCTGGTTCAATAATGTACTCAGGTTCCAAGTCAAACCAGTTATGATACATATATGAAAGAGAGGCTGTGATAGACAACGCACGTGTGAACTTAACATCGTCTTGTAGTACTTTACGAAGTGTTTTACGCGTGAACTTAACATCAGGATAAAGCATCAGTTGTTTAGTAGAACCACCGACACCACTTGCGATGATACCAAATTCTTTACATACTTCTTTGATATATACATACTCAGTAACACCGGGCAGGAAGCCTTCGCGTTGTGAGAATACCATATCAATTTCAGCACCAGTAGGTCCTGACTTACCACGTAATTCAATGTACTTGATAATACGTATGTCTGTATCACCTACTTTAGGCGAGCTGTCCGGGTGTGGGTATTCCGGCATCTTATCCGATTTGTTTAGACCATTATTGATAGCAACCGCTAGCAGACAAGAGTTAGTTAAGAATGTAAAACCACGACCGGGTACACCTTTTAACTTAAGATTACCTTTAAGACCGTCTAGCTTTTTAGTAGAGGGTGCATACATGTCCATTTTAAGTTCATCATCGGCATGTGCCACTAGACCAAAGTAGAAGTTACCCTGTGCGGCTACTTGAGGCATCTGTCCCATCAACTGTGCCTTATGACGTGCATCATCCATGAATGAAGTATTAAGTTCACTTTCACCTAGATTCGCTTTGTCGATTTTCTTAGCCGCAGCATTAGTATGTAGTTCAGATAACGAGTCAACTGTAAAGCTCCACGGGTTCGGCATACTTACATAAGTGCCGTCAATATTCTTAAATGGTGTTACACGTAATGCTTTACCGCTAAGCTTACGACGTTGTGCAACTTCATCACGACAGTTTGTCTTCCACCATTCATCACCTGTCTGCTCGTCCGATGCAGTAAAGTTCCAAGTAGTCTTTTCATTTTCCATCAACTCTTCGATGTTTGGAATAACATCCCAGTGATGTGATCGTACCACACTGTCAATATAGTCTTGAATACGTGACGGTTGCATTGACATCTCGGTATCATTGAACTCAGTATATTCAAACTTATAACGTAATGAGATAATTGTCGCCAAGGTACCTGACAATGCAGACTTAAAAGTGTTACCGCGACCTGCGAAGCCAATGACGTGTGGATACCCACCATTTAGATACCATAAGCCATCTCGACCTTTTACATAACGGCCAGATAGATGGTCTAATAATGAGAAAGTATTAAACTTAGGTCGGATCGTCTTTGAACGTTTTTTACCAGCTGGACCTGCCATGGTTTTTTCCTTATAGATATATTAAATTTGTTTAGATTGCGCTACTTACAATTGATACTTACTAATTTTATTATTTATGGGTCTTTTGGTCATCATTTGTAATCCACAACAATACTTTATTCCAAAGTATGCCCTTGGCCCTTAAAAAATAAGTCACTAGGATAGTAGAATGAAAACATTAACCAGTATAATAGACAACAAGAAACAAAATGTCGCGGTCGAAGGGTTTGCGTCGGACATGCGAAACATGTTTGCGAACATATTCACTGTAAACACCGTTGGCAAGATGGACGAACGTGTCGGTGCCATCTTTACCACCGCTAACCCACACCAGTTCAAACAGACAGCACCCTTTAATTCATTAATTACAGATTGGGCTAATCGTCAATCGTATTTAGTAATAGGTGACGTTACTGTGTTTATCCCTGTAGGGTTAAAATGCCCATACATGGACTATATCGCAATACTGGACGATGCTCTCGTACGTTTGAGCTCTATTGATGCTGAGCTACTAGTTCCAATGGAAAACGCGTTAGCGGCCATTATAGCCGACCCGAATATTTTATCGTCTGCAAGTGGACTATCTAATTCAGCATTTAACGGTATGCTACAACGTGCTAAATTAGAAGACACTATTAAACCTATTAGCAAGTGCTTCGATAAAAATAGTAAAGACGACACAACTAAATACAAGTTAGCCTTCCGTCGTAACTTAGAACTTAATACCGTATCAGAAAGATTGATACAGTTACAAGACAACTTATCAGCTATTGATATCAATGTAATCGAAAAGCGCAGTAAGACTATCTTTAGCCTAGCGCGTTCTATTGCTGAATATCTCAATGAGCATAAAGAAACTCACGGTGAAAAAGACAGTAAGACAACTAAACAGTTGGCCGACCGTATTTACAAGTGCGCTGAATGGGTTGAGTTCTTCGGTGTATTCCAACGTCAAGTAATCGTTCTTTCTACAGCGATTAAAGATACTGAAGAGAAGTTAATTAAGTTAGCTAAGAAGTAACGTACAGGCAAAAAAAGAAGAGGGCGTAATGCCCCCTTTTTTTATTTGTTTAGTAATCATTATAAAACATGACTTGTTCGGTTGATACACATAGTCGATTTAACGACGGGCGTATACTAAAGTATATATCATCATCTTGATTGAGTTGCGGTAGTTGCATATTAACAAGGTCTTTATACATAGCCTTTTCAAATGGCATAAACGCATTAGGTGCAGGCATTATTGTCAGTACAGTCGATCCTATTAGGTCGTCTAACTCATCGACATCGTCTACGTCAGTTAAGTATGAGAATATATCAGCAGCGATATTCGAACCGTTCTCCATTGACTCTGCTATATCATCAATCGAGCACGGGTTATTCGCAGACAACATATCAATAAAACCACTGTAGTCCAAAACAGTAACATGTGAACGGTAGGTGGCGCCACCGTACTGATATTGATTATAAGTTACTTCCGATAAGATACTTCGATACAAAGTGTAATATAATTCACTTAGCGTTTCAGGTAATAGATATAACTTATTTCTAGCGACGATGTCTGCCCATAGATTACCTGCTTCAATTTTAGCTAGTGTGGATAATCCATAAATCATTGTGTGTTCTCCCCTCGGAGCAGTGAAAAAAATAGGGCCGGAGCCCTACCATTCTTTAAATAGATTCTTTACTTAATTCCATTGAAATTTCAGTTGGCTTGAACCCACGTTCGTATTCCGCTAATTGCTGACGGATACGTTTAACACCATCGAGGTTCTTAGACATTGTAACACCAGCACTAACCATAGGCGCTACGAATTCTAAGATTTCCATGGCTAACTTTAATTGTAATGCTAGACAATCAGGGTTAACTTCTAAGTTAAATTCGATGTCGATAGTATCAGTTAATTTAAGTGCGTAAGCCATTGCTGCAAATTTAGATTTAGCATTAACAGTTGCAGTTGGGATTAAATGTAAGGTTCCAGTAAGCTTCTTACGTAACGCGTCTACCTTAGGGTCATTATTAGATAATGCAGATGCCATACCTGTAACGTCATGAATAGCACTTGTAATCATTTTGTATTCGTTACGTGTTGTTGATAAAGTGATTGATAATTTCATAGTAAACTCCAGTATAATTAAATAGTAAATCTATTAGTTAATGTACTAATCTCACTATAATGATATATATCTAAGATTATTTAGAATAACGCAAACAAAGACATATGCCCAATTAAGGACATATGTCAAGTCTATGAGTCTAGTCTTGTTCTTTAGTGCTAAGTATGCGCGTACTTGCATAACCTGACCAGATGGCTACACCTGCATCACATTCAATAATGAAACCATAGTTAAACATGATTGTATCGAATAGCCAAGTGACAACAGACACCTTTGGATTTAGTGGCGCTATCTTAGACATGATACTACGTGATGGTAAGTCAATACCGCGACCAAGGACAACACGTGCCTTCTTATCACCACACGGATGTTCTACGTCCATCTTTATATTTGTAGTAACAAGACCGTAATAATCGGTTAGTTTACAAGCACCTTGCGTACCGGACTTAGTAACAGCATGTTCGTAAAATAAGTCAGTAACATCATTCACCACTATATTCATTTTAGTGTATGTAGTAGGTTCATCAATGTCATGTCCTTGCTTTGCCATGTAAGTGTACAAGACGTCTTTGTAAATGTTTTCTATATCAAGTACACGATATGATAAACGTGGTGGTCTAACTACTTTAGACACTAGGTCATCGGTAGTAGAGATTAAGTCATTATGGTCACTGCTGATAAACATACATTCACGACCAACGTTATTGCATTCCCAAACTAACTTAGGTTTAGTAATATTAGCAATATTAACCATGGTCATCAATTCAGATTTATACATGTTACATTTATGATCCCACATATTCTCAACATGATATTGCTTTATCTCATCAATCAAAGGCGCAGGTTCTTTATGTAATACAAGCGAGAATCCTGCATCACTCATCTTCTTACCTAATAACTCAATGTCATCCTTAGAGCTATTATGATCACCCATGAAATAATGCGTATACTCTTCCCCGTTTATTACCGATTTTAAACGTGCTGTTTCAGATAATGAATAACACCACTTCTGCTGTAATAACGTAGGGATTGATTTTACAGGCTCCCAGTAACTTGCATCACTAACATCAGTAATAATCCACTCACTAAAGTTATGCTTATTGATAGAAGCCGCAACTGCATACGTCGCATTCCTATCAGCGCACTCATTACCATAGTGTCCAGCATGTGCCTTTATCTTAAGTAAACGTATATCATCACCACGTTCTGTCAAGATACCATCTATCTTTTCCCAAAGGTCTGGATTCTTAATAGGTGTGTGGTCAGCGCGCGCCCAGTTATTAGTCTTCCATGTTTTTAAGTGTTTATTAATACCGTCAACTAGATATGCACTATCTGAATGTATAACATATTTCTCACAGACAATGTCTTCATTACGGATTAGACGGATGAACGCTTCTAACTCGCCACGTTGTGCTTTATCTTCCGGTAAACAAATCCACGCATCAACAATCTTAATATCGTCACCTTTACTAATACCACCATCTTTTGCATTAATAGTAAAGTCCCATGCAGTGTATTCAGGGTCATACTTCTCGTCTTTCAGTTCAGCACCAGACATCTTTTTAGTGTACCCTAACGGTGTTATTAACTGAGGGACTTTAGGATGGCGTACAGAGGTTAACTCATTAAAAAGGTAACCATGTATACCTGCACCACCACCTACGCCTGAGAGACGCTCACGGTAACCACCGTCGGTATAGAAAACACCGTACTTATAACTAATACTTCCATCTAATTTTACTGACATTACACTTTCTCCGGTGCTGATAGTTTTGGAATGTATTCTTCACTGCCAATTCCACACTTAGCATCTATTAATTTAGTAGACCAACTATTCACTGTCTCAATAGCTTTATCGTAACCGATAGTTTTGATGAGATGTAATATATGGTACATACGTGCCGTTTCATACCCTTCTAATCCCGCATCATAAACAGCGACATGTGGTATAGGCTGTCCACCACGCCAAAAAGAGGTTATTTCATTTTCTGTTAAAGGCGGTATGTCAAGTGATTCCAATACACGTTCTACAGTACGGTGAGAATCTAACGGTGACGCGTATAGCGGTGCACGATAGTTCTGGGTGTCACGTAAGCAGCTTTTTAGTATAGGGAAGTCAAAGTCAGGTCCGCGCATGGCACGTACTACAGCGCCGTCCTTAGGCATTTGGAACAGGTTCTTAGCATATAAATCCATACCTTGCTTGAAGCCCATAGTACCCGACCATGTAAAGTCGTATGCCGCTTGAGTAGGGAATACACTTGGATCACTGCGGTTCATCCACCAATCCATGGTACGGTCTGACACAGTACGATGTGCTTGTTCAGGGTCATTCGGATTAAATGTAACATGAAACACACCGATTACCTTTAGCGTCCAGTTATCGAATAAGACCTCGCCAATCGATAATAGATATGAAGATTCTTTAACGTCCTTTGTTTCGACATCAGTGCCAACGGTATATCTTGGAATAGTAATATTCATTATTTTTATTTCCTAAAGTTAACTTCTACAAATGAATGCCTGCTATGTATTTTTAAATGACAAATAAAAAGACATGTAGGAAACCCTACACGTCTCTTAAGTTATTTAGTATACACATATAGTTCTTTGCAGTTCCTTTGCAGCCTCTATTGCAGCAACATCACGATTTCGTAAGGTATTGAGTTTCTCAATGTACTCTGTCAATGCCCACTCAAAACCACCTATCTCAGTAACTTCTGAATCACTCGGCTTAAACTCAGGTGGCTCACTAAGTTCAGGGTAATTCATATACTTACAAATAGGCGCTTCTTTTAGCGCAGGCCAACCGTTTTCAATACCGTACTTATTAACGACTAACGTATAAGAATATATATAAATCAAGTACCAATTAAGGTCATCAAGATAATGATATAGATCATATTTATTAGTGGTGACGTTAGGGTATGTGTTTATAGAAGGCGGTGGCTGTTGGTCAGTGACGAGTGCCCAACCTTTAACACGTGTAACTTCACTTGTTTCATTAATCATATGTCCGTTACCAATAGGCGACGGTGGAAGCTGTAAAACATTAGGGTTATTCACAGGTGGAGATGGTGGCCCATAAGGAGGCGGTGCTTGTCCATATACTGGCGCTGATGGATATAACTCAGCAGTATCTACCTTAGATTGTTGTAGAGTACATCCCAATAATGATAGTGTTAATATAATTGTCATTAGTTTTTTCATGGTTTGTTCCTTTTACTGTCCATTTATTCTTTTTATCATCAGCTCTCGAAGATGTGAGTTACTCACCTTTGGCTTACTGACGGGTGCTTTCACTGTTGGCACGGTGCTGACAGTTTTAATACCGCTCTTTGGCGGTACAGATTTAGTTAACAGTCTATCACGCAGGCCCGTAACTTCGGCCTCTAGTTCTTCTATACGATTATCCTTTACGGTAACCATAAGTTCGTAATTAGAACGTGCTCCTGAAAACTCCATCTTTTCATCGTGTAATGTATATAACTTCTCACCTAGTAGTGCGAGCATACAGAAACACACTATATTAATTAGAATGCTGAAGCGTTCTAATGATGTCGTTCGATTTCCCTCACTGCTAGGATTCAAGAATGTCTTGAAGAAATCCTTTAGGAAGGGGAGGATTAGATTAACCCATGTTAAAGTACCCATTGCTTTACCGCCTATTTTATGAATTATTAAACTTAATACTTGGAGTGTGTCATGTACAATCTTAAAGGGTTTATTGAAATAACAGCCTTAGCTAATAACATCCCTACCATAACTTCACCTCTGGGTGAACTTTCTAATGTGTCTGCGTCATATGCAATTGAAAAAGGCTATTATAACAAGTCAGATGCTGACAATGTAAAATTAGTCTCTTTCACTAGCGCTGAAGACGATACAAAGAAAGAAGTACCAGCAGTATACCACAGCCATATATTAGATATAGCACAGTGGGCCTTTGGTAAAGCGATAGCAGGTAAATTAACCAGTAATGCTGAAACGTTCCGCACGTTGATGTTAGCACAATACGACACATCAATGGAAGATGTTGAAGTCGGTGATATGGTTTCTAGCGACGGACGTTGGTTACCTTCATATATTAAATGGACGCTGATTGGGCAGTCGGATAACGAAATCCGTATCTGGTTCGCAGACGATGCATTTAAAGCACAATACGATGACTTTGAGATTGTAGTTGTTCCTCCAATTGAGCCGGTTGATGTCTTTCAGGAAGTAATAGCAGTAGTCAGTGAAGCATTAGGCGGATTTAACTACGCCGTGCATCTTGAAAGTGTTTATGATAAGACAGATGGTGAACCGTACACCAATGCTGTTAGTAAAGAATACGATTGGTATGATCGTGAAGATGATGAAACTACGTTGCCTACAAACTGGACAGTAGCTATTTACGGAGTAGCGGGTAATAACCCACTATTAATTAAAGCCGCGATAGCAAAGTATATCCTATCGAACTCCTCTTTTTCGATTGACTACTGGACAAAAGTTTTCCCTGACATTTTCACATCAACTGAATATGTTATCGTACCGATGTGGCACAGACGCAGTGTACCCGATGAAACAATTTACGGTGAATTATATTCTCCCATAGTAGCATATGATGAAACCTTAACATTGGCTGAAAAGTATATCAAGTACGCTACAACTGGGCATGTTAAGAACAATTTAGAATATGCCGTGGTACATTATAAGTCTCTGGCGTTCTTATCTGTAGGTGGTGATGAGAACCGTGATGACGTTTTTAAATTGAGTGATTGGTTTAAAGATTATGCATTAATTGCGTCATCGTCAGCAGACTTTAATCGTATGGCTACGAGAACAACTGACTTCATTATTAAGTTACAAGCGGCAGTTATCGCTGCTGAAACTATTGATGATTACACCTACTTGGATGTATCGTTAGCACGTATTGAACGTGACGGCTTTACCTACGTAGGGTTCTCATACGAAGATGTATTATATCTTATTCTCTCACGTAACAGTATGTCAGAAGTAACGGCATAAATAAGGATTAACAATGGCTGAAACAAATCACATAGTGGTACAGCCGCCAGTTAAGGCGACGGGGTTTTGGGTAACCTATGCCCCTTTCGATGTACCGACTGATGTCATATTGCGATGTGAAGCTATCCGTACCGTAGATGACTTATCGTTCATCGGGATAGATGCTTTCTATATTTACTATTACACTGCTGGTGTTAGTCAGGCTACATACGAGTCTGATGTAGCTAAAGGCATGACAATAGTAACGCTGACAGATAACGATGGCACTAGTTACCATGTACCTACTACTTATATAGCATCTTATCCAGGCATGGATGGAATTACCTATGACCGTAAGTTATTACTATTGGAACTAGGACCACTTCCATCTACATTGGATGTCAGCTATTTAATAGACGACATAAAGGACTTAATAGCTGCACGTGTTGGTGTTGATGATGAGACCTCAAGCTTAGAGATTGTTACCATACCTATGGAAGGTACGTTAACGAATGAAGAGTATGTACAACTGGAGACGACTCGACGTGCCATTATTGAACAACATACTTCACTACTCTCTAAATTGACGAGTGCGCTTACGACAGTAGGTTCGTTGACTAATCAAGTTAACGAGTTAACAAACGTAGTGGCTAACTATCCGGCGATGTCTACTATTATAGATGACATAGAAGATAATAATGACATAGAAGCGCTCACTAAAGCAGGTGAGGAAGCAACTGGAATAAGTAACGGTAATTAACAAACAAACAAAAAAAGGAGGGAGGGCGTAAGCCCTCTCTCTTTTATGCAGTCATTAGTTCACGTGTAGCATAACGTACTATTACTGTGGCAGGTGGTGCAGGTGGTATTGGTAATTTACCTGAGGTAGTGTACTTAGCAGCATACTTGTCGGATAGGCTAGCGGTGATTGTAAGAACGTCTAATCCAAGTTCCCGATTTCGTTTACGGTTTCGTTCCGCCATTTTCTCTTGTAGCTTAGTAACATATACCATATATAACTCTTTGTTCCTATTGGTTATAAAGGCGTTCATTGCTTCGTTTGATATGTCAAAATAGGTATGGTAAGCACGGTCTACTTTACGACCGATGTAGTGTTTAAACTCATAGACAGTTCTTGAGTTACCATCCCTTTTATAGAACAGTGCTCTATTATAGACTGCGAGTCTAGGGTATAATAAAGAGACGTATGCCCCATTAGCCTGATGGTCTAACTGGACGACACGTCTAGGCGCAATTAAGTGTGCCATATAAATTTCTGCAAGTACCGGTTCACGATGTAATCGTTTGGTCAGTATTCGAGAATTCTCCTTTAAGTATTCCGCACCCATTAATGCATTAGCATATGGATCGTATTTACTTGTATTTTTATTAAGATTGTATAAATGTCCATACTGCGCCAATGTTACTCTCCATGTCCTGTCTGTAAATTGAAACAAGCCTGCGGCACTAGAGTCATCCGATTTTACTGTACTTCTAAAGGAAGATTCCAATGCGGCTACTGTCGCAAGAACTGTAATATCTAATCCTGTCACATCGCTTGCCTTAGCAATTAGCTCTGAGTGACTGTGCCATCCAACTGCTATTTTAGCACTGGCACTATTAGATAGTAATAGACAGGTAAGTATGTATACCATGTACATTAGTTTAGTTTTCATAATTAATATTCTCCAAGTAATTCCTAGCTCTTTTCGGGGTAGTCGATTATCGCTTCTATACTCGCTATCTTAAATGGTGGGAAACCACGATGATATGCTGACGAGAAGGTTGAATAGTACTCACCGTCTATCAGAACACCATCCTCTTTTAGTGCACAGAATAACCCGCCGTAGATTACGGTTTTATCACGCAACTGCCTAATATTAGACTTCTTTGGATCAGGTAGTTCCAGTAGTTTATTCAATGCAGCTAAAGTTATTCTAAGATTGCCGTTATCAACAGCTAATTTAATAGCCTTGACATACTTAGTGTAATTGCCATCACTGACACTTGAAATCATCATCGCCGCTGAAAATGGCCCACCGTTATATAGTTGTGCTAGGAAGCGTTCACAATGCATATGGGAATATTCACCATGTGACATAGGTTCGTCTTTAAGTACTTCTATATTTAAGATAACCATAGATGATGGCTTCTTTGCGGTACGGTGTGTATAAATAGGTAGAGCCACTTTAACACGGGGTAAGTCGGCAGGTGTCAAATCAATAAACTGTGAGGATAGGGTGAGTAGATGCGGATGATACATAAGGTACTCCAAATAATACAACTGGTTAATGAAGTGATATATTACTTCATGATTATGATATATATCTGAAATGTTTTCAGACGGCTACTTATAAAGAGTGCAGTTAATATCCATATTGCCAAATGTATCTAGGATACACTGGTAGACTAATTCCTTCCATTTCCCTTTAAGCCATCCGTTCTCCATACCCAATGGCGGTATGGCGAGTGACGTTATGTTGAGTTCATCGTACATGTTTGCTAACTTCTTAAGGTTATCAATAATTAACTCAGGTGGCGATGCCTCTCGCCATTTAATCTTGGTGGGGAATAAAAGTATTTGTTGATCAGGACTGACCGACGATACTAACAAAGAGTTAGGTTGTAATATGCCTAACTTACAGACTTTATAATACTTCTTATAAAGGTCAGGATAACGCTCTTTACAGGAAAGGGCGACACCTCTACCCATTGCACCTTCAATATTGACTGTAACTATGACAGTCTGTTCTGGCGCATTGAGTATACAGTCACCGGGTAGGTCACTGCGCTTTTTTATTACCAACATTCATACTCCGAAAGACTTACATTTATTCACCAAAGCTATACCTCGATGGAGTAGGGGCACTTTCTGTGCCAATAGAGTCATCGCTCTACCGCTACAGTTGTACACCATATTTCCCCGTTTAATATTGTCAAGTATCTGACGTGGGGAGGTTACTGGAATAGTTTTACCACTAGAGTAGACAAGTACAAAGATTAACACATCATCAGATACATAAATGTAAAGTGTATTGATAGTGGGTGTCTCTATAAAGCTAGGACTGATTAAAGGTGTATGAAAGGCATGGTACTGTAACTGCCTTTCAAGTGTTTTACGTTCGGTCCGACTTAACAATAAAGTGTCACCGATTGTTTCTTTGCGGTTATCCAATATCATTAAGTTCTCCATCAATTGGCTAAAAAATAAACAAGTACCCTACACTTTATAGCCACCTGTATCGAATATTGTACATTAATTAATCAATACATTCTTATTATACTTGGCAGGTACAGTTATCCCTGCGGTATCTAATATGACTATATCGGCATGTGTCAACTTGAAATGCATTGTTGGATCATGCGATACCATAATGACTTGTAAGTGATGTCCATTGGCTATTAACTGCTTTATAAAGACCATCATCTCGTCACGATGCCCCTCATCAAAACCAGAAGTAAGTTCATCTAAGAATATAGGCCACTGTTCAAGTCCTAGTGCACGGTAAACTGCCAATACAAATACAAAGTCTATAACTTCCTTTTGTGCTTTACTCCCTTCACTTATATCATCATTAACATGCTTAGCATCTTTTACCCAGAATGGAAACTTATAGTCCATGTCCCCTTCCGCTACATCGCATGGTAGTATCTGCATCTCATATCCCCAGATGTGATTGATATAGTTACTCATCAAATCTGTAATACGATTTATACATTGGTATAAGTACTTAGCTAGAATACCTTCATCAGGGGACATAGCTTTAACCACTTTACTCGTTGATTCGTATCTTGCCACAAGTTCATCAAGCTGTAGTTCCTGATCTTCTAAACGTAGGCGCTCACGTTCCATATCGTCGAAGCGCTGACGAGTGGTAATTAGTAAATCCCATAAGTTCTGACGATGTTCATTTAACACCTCTACTTTAACATTCTCTATTAGAATATTAGATGTCTTTATGTGGGAATACATAGCCTCCTCAAGTTCCTGATTAAGCGCATCACCACGTGCCATTTCACGTTCGACAGTATCAAGCGCATTAAGTACGCTATTTACTTCTTTACGTCTGCCAGATAATTTAGTTAATGCTAATTCACTGCTATCATACATTGACTTTAGTACAGTGGTGTCTTCTGCCTGCATCGCATTTGCCAGTGCTAATTCATCTACTGCATTATTTAATTTAGTAATTGTATTACTGACAGTACATGCAAGTTCCAACTCAGTACGGTACTGTGTAACTATCGCAAGGTCTTTACCGCCGTTTCCGTCGAATACTTTCTTATTATCCATTACATCGCGTAACGGTATAAACGCCGGATTATTTTGTTGGAATAACAATATGCCTTCGTAGTTAGATTTAACGCGTGTAAACTCACAATAGATGTCGAGCTTCTCACGTGTATTTTGTTCATCCTTTATTAGTCCAAGTAATGTATCCGCAATATTACCTAACTCTTCTTTATACCCTGCAATTTCGGCTTCATGTACGCCGGGTTTAAAGCTATGATGACAATTCTCACATTCTACCGCTGTAATAGATTCAGCATGTTTAAGTAATCCAGTTAAAGTAGACTCACGATGTTTATGTAGATTAATAGACTCCGTAAGTTTATTGATATGGCTCTTTAATGACTCGACACGCTTCGGTAAGTTATCTAGCGGATACGAAGTCGTCATCACGCTTACTGCCTCAGTAATGACATCACAGAACTGTTTTGACTGACGATGTGTCTGTAACAGCAATGACTCTGGTAACGAATATAGCTCGGGGTATAAGTGGAACTCCGCTTTACTTTCTTCTATGTATTCCCGGAATTCGTCTATTGACTTTTCAATTACACCAGTGTCTACATTATTAATTGCAATGGCTTTAGCAAGTCGCTCCTGTATTTCCTCAACTCTCGCTAATGTATTCTTATAGTTTACATTCAACTCAAGCAGTTCATTCTCCAACGTGCGTCTATTTACGTTTGCTAATGATTCAGGCATCACTAGGTTAAGACCCATCACCTCACGACTAATGCTATCAAGCACTGACTCTATACCTGTTAGGGTAGCTTCATTGACATCGTCAACATTCCCCGCACGGTCAATCATTCTATCTATCGTACTGATATCTTTTTGTAATGTAGCAAGCCTAGCCTTAGTTGCATTACGGTCATCTTCGCACTCAATAACGGTAGGACGTAGTTTACCAATTGAAAACTTCAACGACTTGATAGAACCAGAGATGTCTCGATTATGCTCACGTGACTTTTTGTAGAAGTCTAGTGCATAGGTTAAGTCTGATTCCGATAACAGACTAAACCATTTTCTACGTTCTGGGGTTTTCATCTTAGTAAGTACTACGTTACCTGTTAACACGTCATGTAAATCATGATCGTATTTAAACATGTCCTTAACTAACTTATTATGTACAGTAGGATTAACCCCATCTAAAAGAACAGTCCCTTTAGTTAGATTCTCCAACGTCGTTTTAATACCCTTACCTTTACGGATACTGGTAACGCAAAAACGTTCCCCATCCGCAATAAAGATAAAACGTTTCATACCGCCATCATTCAATTCTTTACGATGTGCGGCTAACGGATTCATTACAGAAATTAAACGAGACTTACCACACCCGTTACGACCAAGTATTAATGTAGTAATCTCAGCTAGTGTCATTTTAAAATGTTTGACATCATTCAGCCACATCCCGGTAAATCCATTTAGTTCAATAGATTCGATTTGATAATTCATATAAGTCTCCTGACAGTGTTCTCTATACAATCATCTATGTTGTTAAAAAAACAAATAAAAAAGAGGACCGAGGCCCTCCTCTCTTTATTAATGATGAACAAGCTTATGGGTAGATAACACCTGCTTTAGCGAGTTCGTTTTCAGATAAGGTAGTTACTACACCATTTTCATTATGGTAATAAATAGACTCCGTCTCTGATACATCCATAACGGTATAGTTACAGGCATCACGAACCACACTAAGTACAGCACGGCTATAGATTGCCTGTTCACTAACAACGCCAAAAGTGGCATTCGCTAAAATGATGGCATCATTCTGACGTGCGATAATGCGATTACGAGCTTCGTAAATTTCATCCGTCATGTATTTGTCAGGGTCTAACGGATCGTAGTTAGTCACTCGGTCTACTGCACCCACTGACGCAGGTGTGCGTTGTACCATATAGAGCTCTTTGTAACGTGTCGCACGTGCGAGTGCTTTATCAACGATATCTTGTTCAGCACCGCTTGTAATTAGTCCAGAGGCTAATGTAGTAAGCGATAGATAACGACGCCCGCTAGGAAGTGCATCTTCTGTAAATTCAATAACCGGTAGGTCTTTGATACGTAAGCAATGGTCTTTAAATGTCAAGTCCTGCGGTAAAGCAAATGCTTCTAATCCAGGGAATGACATGAAGTCTAAACGGCCGCCACCAGTAAATGCCTTAGAGCTTCCCCCAGTGATTAAATTACAGTTGTCTACACCAACGCGATTACTAATAGATAAAGCAAACATAACTTGCGCTAACTTAACATAAGACTTAGTTTTAAGAACTAACATAAATTGTACCTTTTATTATTTAACAATATGATTAGGGTGGATATTACAAAGTATAGCAACTACCGTAACTTTTAACCATCATATAGATTAACTAAAAACCTAATACAGTCAGGAGTATACCATGGAACTCTCACAATTGCATTTCCATTCATGGGGCATTGTCGCAAACAACAAACAACTAAGAGTTAATGAAGTTAAAGTGATACCAATTGAATACCGATTCGCAGAAGATGAAGTGGTAGTAGATAATCCAACCGAAATAGAAACAAACTTCGCAACCGATGGAGGTGACGACACTGTAAAAGTGACGACGAACCAGGCGGTTACTTGTAAATGGTTAAAGCTAAATAGTAATCGTATTACTGCACCAGATGTACGCCGAAACGATCAGGTAATGATATGGCGCATGGGTGATACAGATATGTATTACTGGACAGACTTTAACATCTCGAACGTTAAGCGTTTAGAGACAGCAGTTTATGTGTGGTCAGCTGACCCAGAGAATCCTGTTAAGGATGACCTATCAAACGCATATTACTTGGAACTCTCTACGCATAATAAAACAATCACGTTAACAACATCACAAGCAAATGGCGAACCATTTGGATATACGTTACAATTAGATACGGGTTATGGGAAATGGGTAATAGAGGACACAAACGAAAACGTGTTATATCTAGACAGCGCAGAGACGGTCATTGGTTTCAAAAATGCAATGAAGACAGAGCTGCGATTAGACAAAAAGAATATTTACGCGTATGCACCTAACAACATAGATATCGAAGCCGTTAAAGATATCACCGTTAAGTGTACTAACTTTAGTCTAACTGCCTCTAAAGCGGTTACGATTAATTGCGATACCTACGCAATGACCGCTAAGACATCAGCGAAGGTAACTACTAAAGATTATACCGTATCTGCCAGCTCATCTATTAATGTGACGACAGGTACTTATGTGATGAAAGCAACCTCAGTAACAATACAGGCCACGTCGGTGAAATCAGATGCGCCTGTAACAATGGCTACGGGACTATTTAAATGTCTTGCATTGTCAGTTGGTGCCGTAGGGTCGGAAGGAACGGGTATAGCGGAATTCGATTGTCCTGTTGAGT
>Ga0055584_100002192_pt1 | contig 19329 bp, 20 predicted proteins | sample OSDHelmetaG_FD_58716 | JGI IMG/M metagenome (GOLD analysis project Ga0055584, IMG submission 58716) | Pelagic marine sediment microbial communities from the LTER site Helgoland, North Sea, for post-phytoplankton bloom and carbon turnover... | ecosystem: Environmental > Aquatic > Marine >... | reverse complement strand
CGTGCTCGTTCGTAACCGCGCATATTGAGCACTAGCCCAATATAAGTCACATCATCATGGGCAGGCAGGCGCTTTAGCAACTCCTCTGCATCCGCCATTTGTGGAACTCGTTTGGGATTCACGAAACTCACCACTTCCATGCGTCGAATCCCGGCATCAATTAGTTTTTTAATCAGCTCAATTTTGGTGTCGGTATCAACAATCTTGTCCTGACTCTGCAGACCATCACGCGGCGCAACATCAATAATTTCTATTTTTTCCATCATTTAGTATTTAATCACTTAGATTCTTCGAAACCAATAAGACAACTTTATGTATACAAAATTACTAATTATCCAGTTTTTTATCCTCTAAATCTACAGGAATGTATACAATATAATTGATATCAGTTTTAAATTACTTATAATTGCTCAGCTAAACCACTACCACGACTCATTATAATAATTCGTATTTAAAAATCATTATGGCTACAACAGAACAATTAAGAGCAGGAGGCCCACTCGCCGATCTTAAGGTTATTGAGATGGGGGTTTTACTGGCAGGTCCATTTTGTGGCCAGTTATTAGGTGATTATGGTGCTGAAGTCATCAAAATTGAACAACCTAAAGTAGGTGATCCGATGCGTAACTGGGGTCAGGAAAAAGCACATGGTATGTCGCTTTGGTGGCCGGTTATTGCGCGTAATAAGAAATCCATAACTTTAAACGCCAGAGTCGCAGAAGGTCAGGAAATCATTAAAAACCTGGTTAAAGAAGCGGATGTTCTAATTGAAAATTTTCGCCCCGGCACCATGGAGAAATGGGGACTTGGATATGAAGATCTGGCCAAGATTAACCCACGTCTGATTATGGTCAGAGTAACCGGCTTTGGCCAAACCGGGCCTTACTCACCACAAGCAGGCTATGGGTCAATTGGTGAGGCCATGGGTGGAATTCGCTATGTCGTGGGGGAAAAAGATCGTCCACCAAGTCGTATCGGCGTGAGTCTTGGCGATGCATTGGCGGCAACCTTTGCGACGCTTGGTGCCTTAACCGCTGTTCACGCCAGAGAAACTACGGGTCGAGGACAAATGGTCGATTCCGCGATTTATGAAGCTGTGCTCTCGATGATGGAATCTCTGATACCTGAATATCAAATTGGAGGTTACATAAGAGAACGCAGCGGTTCTATCTTACCGAATGTTGCACCTGCTAATTCTTATCCTACAAAAGATGGAGACTATCTTCTCGCCGCTAATCAGGACACTGTTTTCAAACGCCTGGCAGACGCGATGGGACAACCTGAATTGGCAACAGATGAACGTTATTCGACACATGGCGCCCGTGGTCAACATCAACAACAACTAGATGATTTGATTGGCGAATGGACAAAGAATTACAGTTCTGAAGAGTTAAGGGATTTAATGAATGAACACGGTGTCCCGAACGGTAAAATATTTACCGCACCAGACATGCTGGAAAATGAACATTATGCCGCGCGCGATGCCATCGTTTCGATGAAACATCCGGCTCTTGGCGAGTTAAAAATGCAAAACGTTTTTCCAAAAATGTCAGAGACACAGGGCAAAGTAAAATGGTGCGGACCTGAACTCGGTCAACACAACGATGAAATCTATGGTGAAATGTTGAAGATGGATGAAAGTACGATAGAAGAGTATAAAGAGAAAGGAATCATATAAACAAGCTCTAAACAGGTTATGACTTGTTCAGAGCCTGCATAAGTCACTCACACAATACAGGCCTGTAGCCTGTTCCAATATTCGCATGCTTAAACGTGTTCATCATATAAATTTTGTTGTTCGCGACCTCGATGCCGCCGTTGCGCAATATCAGTCCCTGTTTAATATCGATAATGTTGAATATATTCAGCATCCGCATCGCCCTGTCTTAACTGCACGATTCAAGGTAGGTGAAACATGGATTGTTTTATTACAGCCTCTCGATAGTGAGTCTCCACCCGGCAAGCATTTACAGAAAAATGGTGAAGGCTTTTTCCTGATCTCTTACGAAGTAGACAATATTGATCTTGCGATAAAAAACATCATGGACAATGGTGGGAAACTAGGAGATGAAGAGTCGAGACCGGGAATTTTGAATTGGCAAGTCGCTGATCTGGATAGCGACACTACTTTTAATGCTTTGATACAACTGGCTGAAGAGAAAAAATAAAAATCCCGCAGTAAAAACTGCGGGATTCAATCATTACAACTGTATTAACTTACAGGTTTCCCAGTACGTGTTCAGCTGAACTAACTTTAAACGCGCCACCCTCTTCCACAAACAATTGCGAGACTACACCATCGTCGAGAAGAATGGCAAAACGCTGACCGCGTTGCCCCATACCAAAGCCCGAGGCATCAAGTTCAAGTCCGAGCGCACGGGTATAGTCACCATTTCCATCTGCCAACATTTCAACTTTGCCACCAGCTCCAGCGCTTTCGCCCCAGGCATGCATAACAAACACATCATTGACCGCCATGCAGGCAATGGTATCCACCCCTTTCGCTTTTAATGCGTCTGCCTGATCAACAAATCCTGGAAGATGCTCTTTTGAGCATGTGGGTGTAAAGGCGCCCGGTACTGAAAATAAAACTACTTTTTTACCTGCAAACAAATCAGCACTTTTCAAAGCACCAGGACCATCTGCATTCATCACTGTGAACCCGCCTTCCGGCGCACTATCACCAACCTTAATTGTCATTGTTTTCTCCTTTACCTTGTTTAATTGTTATGCGACACGACCGGATTTGATCCAGGCATACCGAGACTACTGAATTAGGAATTCCCTATTATAATGATAAAGAGGCGCTTAAGTTAACCAATAATCAGAGCCAGCTTACCCCTGACATGGCCTTCTTCACTTTTCTGTAGCGCCAATTTTGCTTCTTCGAGTGGAAATGTCTCAAGCGGCAAAGGCTTTAGATCGCCGTTTTCAAACAAAGTGCTTAACTCCGCCAACTGCTCACCCTTAGGCTCAACCACCACCAATCCGGCTATTACCTTATGTAATTCTGCATTACGTTCCAATTCTGGAATGGTATGCACAAGGCCATTAATAGTTGCCACCCGTCCACCTGGCTTTCGTACATAGTCAAAGTTAATCGCGACATTTTCGCGACCGGTGCAATCAAACACCAAATCAACGCCTTCCTCACTAAAAGACCTAAGCGAGGCAGCAATGTCATCTTGACGATAATCAATGACATGATCGGCACCGAGCGACTTTAAATATTCGTGATTACTCGCACTGGCAGTGGCGCACACTCTTGCGCCTAGGTGTTTCGCAATTTGAATGGCCATACCGCCTACACCACCCGCACCTGCCTCCACAAACAGACTTTGTCCGGCTTTCAGCTCGCCAAACTCAACAAGAGCCTGCCAGGCCGTCAAAGTGACCAGAGGCATAGTGGCCGCTTCAGCAAAACTCAAATTAGCTGGTTTTCGTGCCACCATATCGCTATCGACGGGCGCAAATTCGGCATAGGTACCATGCTGAACCGTGGGTAGACGCGGAAAGCTATAGACTTCATCACCGACATCGAATGCTGTGACATTCTTTCCGACTGAGTCGACAACGCCAGCCATATCCCAACCTAGTACCAGAGGTAATTGGTGCGGAAACAGTTGTGCGACATAACCCTCACGAATTTTCCAGTCTGCCGGATTGACACCGGCAGCTTTCACATTGACCAGAACCTGGTCATCGCCAATGTCAGGTACAGGATGCTCCCGGTAGTTAAGTACATCAGCGCCACCAAACTCATCAATGACTATTGCCTTCATAGGATTCTATACAAGCACATTGGCACCACTCATATAAATATAGACTTCCTGGAACTTATCGTCGCGAATACGCCAGAAATTTGTGTTATCCAGCAGGGTTTTATTACCATCGGCATCTGTAAGCTCAGCAATAAAACTCGCCACTATTCTGCCATTATCTTCATCCACGGTTATTTCAAAGTCGCGATGAATAATTTCCTCGAATGCACCCATAAAATCTGTGAACATCCGCTTAAAGCTGTCCTTGCCGGCATGTGTTGTAAATGATGTTTGCGTGGTCATCATTGCATTGTCGTGAAAACAATCTAGTACCGCATCAAGGTCCTTTCTGTCGACGCTGGCAAAGTATTTATTTATCGCAAGATCGATTAGACCGTTGCGATCAAGAGTTGATTGATATTGCATATTAGTAGTCCTTAATTAAGATCAGGTAATTATTTAAGTAAGTTATCGCCGCTCATGTAAACAAATACGCGACTAAATTTTCCGTCTTTGAGATAAAAACGATTACAGTTTTCATAGCGAGTTAATTCGCCTGTTTCTTTTGCGGTAACTTCAACAGTGAATTGCGAGCATATCGCATGCTCCCCGGTATCGACTGTATGTACAAAATTACCATGCCAAATACGAGAATGTCCGCCAAACAAGCCCTCAAACATTTCTTTTATTTGCGCTTTACCATTATGTGTCGTATCTGATGTCATTTCTTTTAGTACAGCGTCATCATGGAAGCAATCCAAAACCATATCCATATTGTAATTATCAACGCCCTCAAAATATCGTTTGGTTACGATATCGACGTGATATTCATAGTTGTGATTAGTCATAATTTATTTTCTCTTATTTCTATTTGATTAAACTTTGCCGCGAGACAAAACCATATCGTCGTTGGGCATTTCAGGTGTAGCGAAAGACTTTTTGCTGTGTTTCAGATCCAATTGAAGAAACATCTCGCATAATTTATAGGAGACCTGTCCTGGGTTGACCACCGGAACCGGTAATTTCTCCGCTAAATAACTGTGTGATTGATGCATTGTGGTAGAACCAAGCACAATAACACTGGCACCATCTTCATTTATTGCTTTTAGACACTGTTCTTCCAGTTTCGCAAACACCACCTCTTCCTTACCTTCAAGCAATTCAGCCAAATCCGGACGCGTCTTGATTGAACGCATAGAAGCACATCGGCTCTCAAGACCATATTCTCTCAAAGTCTTTGTATACAGATGAAACCATTCATCCCACATGGTAATAATGGAGAATTTGTGACCAAGACAGCAGGCTATATGAAAAGATGCCTGTCCCGGACCGACAACGGGGATATTTAACTTCGAACGCAGCGCATACATTCCAGAGTCGCTAACGGTATCGATGCAAACTGCATCGAAACCCTCTTCCTCTGCTTTTAGACCAGCCTCAAACACGCTCATATCCATGAGCATCGTGTCGTAATAGCTATCTCCCAGAGCGGCGCCCCAGGCCACAGATACGAATTCCACTTCAGCACCGGGCATAATCATATCTTTCGGTAATTGAGACGCCCTGTTCGCAACCCCGTCCGCGTCCATTGGAATAGGTACTATTACTTTTATTCTCTTCGTCATCTTTACCTCCCGCTTGAACCATTAAAGCAGGTAAATATACCCCGCCACCCATCGATTGTATACAATAAGGCCTGTTGAGGAGAATTTATTCACAGGACTTAATCAGCAGCAACCTAAGTGGTAAATTAGCTGCATTCATTTATTTCAGGAATTCAAAAACATGGGTAGTAAATCTGAAGGTAGTATCATTATGGGGATGATCTGGATGTTTATCATCTCACTCTTACTAATCTGGCTGCCAGGCCTCGGACCTTTAATAGCGGGCATTGTCGGAGGTAAATCAGCGGGTGGTGTAATATCAGGATTGATGGCAGCTATGTTACCTGGTCTGTTACTCGCAGGTGGCTTGTTCGCTTTTGGTGCCGTATTTACGGGTCTCCCTTTCGTCGGTGCAATTATTGCCGGAGGCGGTGTCCTGCTCTATGTTCTCTACATTCCAGCATTGCTAATTGGAGCGCTAATTGGTGGTTTACTGGCCTGAGGACTTGAATACTGGGTAATCACATCAGCTCAGTTATCACTGGCTGACCCTACAATTTTTTAATCTCAAAAAAAGACTTTTCTATATGACAACTAATCGATTTACAGGCACAGATAACTATATTGCAACGGACGATCTAATGACGGCAGTCAATGCCGCGGTAACGGTTGGTCGACCTCTGTTAATTAAGGGAGAACCTGGTACAGGGAAGACTTTACTAGCAACAGAAATTGCCACGTCCCTTAATAAACAGATTTTTGAATGGCATATTAAGTCCACAACCAAAGCCAGACAGGGTTTATACGAATATGACGCGGTGTCTAGATTGCGCGATTCACAACTCGGCGATGAACGCGTTAATGATATCAACAACTACATCGTCCATGGGAAAATGTGGGAGGCTTTCGAGTCTAGTGAACAAGCTGTGTTATTAATCGATGAAATTGATAAAGCTGATATTGAATTTCCAAACGACCTTTTACAAGAACTCGATCGTATGGAGTTTTTTGTTTACGAAACCAGACAATTGGTCAAGGCAATACATCGACCTATCGTTATCATAACCAGTAATAATGAAAAAGAGTTACCTGATGCTTTTCTCAGAAGATGCTATTTTCATTACATCCGTTTTCCGGAACACGAAACCATGGAGAAAATTGTTCAGGTCCATTTTCCGGATATTAAGAAAAGACTTTTGAACGAAGCATTGCAATCATTTTTTGATTTAAGAGAAATACCCGGATTAAAAAAGAAACCTTCTACCTCCGAATTACTCGATTGGATAAAGCTCCTGTTGGCAGAAGACATGTCAGCCGAAGATCTACGCGAAGAAAACTCGCGTAAAGTAATTCCGAAACTATATGGTGCCCTGTTAAAAAATGAACAAGATGTGCATTTGTTTGAAAAACTCATATTTATGAACAGAGGCTCATCCAACTAGCTTGAACTCTTATGTTTATTGAGCTCTTTTACAAACTACGCCAGGGCGGCCTGCCCGTTTCCATTACGGAATACCTTAGTCTATTGGCTGCACTCGAAAAACAGGTTGTCGGTCCTGATATTAATGAATTTTATTACCTGGCTCGAACCAGTCTGGTGAAAGACGAAAGTCTGTTTGACCGTTTTGATCGTATTTTCGGCGCACACTTTGAAGGACTGGAATCAATTGTTGATTCGATTCTCGGTGATATACCGGAAGAATGGCTGCATATGCAATCAATGTTGAATCTGAGTGAAGAAGAAAAGAAACAGATCGAAGCGCTCGGTGGCTGGGAAAAATTAATGGAGACTTTACGCGAGAGATTACGCGAGCAAAAAGAACGTCATCAGGGCGGTAGTAAGATGATTGGTACCGGAGGTACTTCGCCTTTTGGCGCATATGGCTACAACCCTGAAGGTATTCGTATAGGTCAAAATGAGTCTCGTCATCGACGCGCAGTAAAAGTTTGGGATAAACGCGAATATCGTAATCTGGATGATTCAGTCGAACTGGGTACACGCAATATTAAACTTGCCCTGCGTAATTTGAGAAAATTTGCTCGCGAAGGCGCGGCTGATGAACTCGATTTGGATAACACAATTACACATACTGCGCGTAATGCAGGTCTACTAGATATTCAGATGGTGGCAGAGCGCCATAATGCCGTAAAAATTCTTCTATTCCTCGACGCTGGTGGTTCTATGGATGATCATGTGCGTGTTTGTGAAGAGTTATTTTCTGCAACACATACAGAATTTAAACATCTAGAGTATTTTTATTTTCACAATTGCGTATATGACCGTGTCTGGAAAGACAACCGACGACGACGCAATGAAACTCTCCATATAAATGAAGTGATGCATAAATATGGACACGACCACAAATTGATTTTTGTCGGTGATGCCAGCATGAGTCCCTATGAAATCATGATGCCCGGTGGTGCTGTCGAGCACTGGAATGAAGAGGCCGGCGCTGACTGGATGAATCGTCTGTTGGCCTGTTATCCGAGCGCAATCTGGTTGAATCCGGTGCCTGAACAACATTGGCAGTACACGGCTTCAATTTCTATGATTAGAGAACTGATTTCAGACCGCATGTACCCTTTGACAGTAGAGGGCATAACGAATGGTATAGATACCTTAAAATCGCCCCTCTATCATTAGCGGGTAATCCCAATTTAAAGGCTTCACAGGCAACGAATACGCCGCTCAGGTAAAATCTGTCACAAATCACATAAATTGCCCTTTCTACTACTCTATTCTTACGAGTACACTACGCACATTATTTTCAGTCCATAAATCGAATTTCAGAGGAAACAAACATGCGTAAAGTCCTTCTCATTCTTGCAGGTGTCATTGTCGTTGTTGTTATCGGAATCGTTATCGTAATAAGTCAGGTCGACGTCTCAGAGTATAAAGAACAGGCTCTGGCACAGGTCGAAAAAGCAACTGGTCGCAAGGCTAGTATAGACGGCGACCTTGATCTGAGTATATCCCTTACGCCTGCGATTGTGGCAGAGGGCGTTCGTTTTGCAAACGCCGACTGGGGCTCCAGACCAGATATGGCCACGATAAAGCGCATCGAAGTAAAAGTCGCACTTATACCCCTGTTAACTGGCGCGGTAGAAGTTCAGCGTTTCATTCTCATTGAGCCCGATGTGCTACTTGAAAAAAACGCAGCAGGTAAGGGCAACTGGGAAATTGGAAATACTGCAAGCACCTCCAGCGAGGAAACTGACGGTAGTGAAGAAATGACAGCGATAGATATTGGTACAGTTCTGGTGAAAAATCTAAAGTTGGAATACCGCGACGCTGCCAGCAAAAAACCTGTTGAGTTTTCTATAGATACACTCAAGTTGGATACAATTGAATCAGATCAACTAAATATTGAATTAAAAGCGGCCTTGGACAATAACTCAATTGCTGTAAACGGGACTATCGGAAGCCTCGAAAACCTTTTCGATAATAGTGAATTCCCAATTGATATTACCGCCAGTATTGGTGCGGCAAAAACCAGCCTGAAAGGTGTTATTAAGGAACCGCTTCTTGCTAAGGGTTTTAAACTGGCAGCAAGTCTTAATGTTGAAAAACTTGACCAGTTAAATTCACTGACAGGAGGCGAATTACCTGCAATGGGGCCTTTGACACTAACAACAAACCTATCAGATGCGAATGGAAAATACGTTTTAAGCGATCTTAAAATGGTACTTGAAGACACCGAACTCAGCGGTGAGTTAACAGCCGACATTAGCGGTAAAGTGCCACATGTAAAGGCCAGTCTACAATCGCCCTTGCTAAACCTGATCCCTTTTCAACCCGAGCCTCCTGCTGAAGAAGAAAAGGTTGAGCGCTACCTTAGTGATGAACCAATTGTCTTAGATGCTTTGAAAACAGCAAATGCTGATATCTCTATTAAAGTGAGTGAAGTGCGCACCCGACAAGCAACCTTAAGTAATTTTGACACCACCATTAAACTCAACAACGGCAATCTGAATATCAATCCTCTGTCACTAAACGTCGGCAAGGGTAAAGTATCAGGCAACGTCAATATAAACGCATCTCAGAACCTTGCCTCTGTTAACGTCAATCTCAATGGGAAATCTGTTGAATTAGGCCAACTTGAACAGTTAAAGGAAACACTTACAGGTGGGTCAACAAATATCACCTTAAAACTAAGTGGTAAAGGCAATACAAGTCAGGCTATTGCTGGCAACGCCAATGGTAAATTACTGGTTCAGGTCGGTGCTGCTGAAATGAAGCGCGATGATGAGAAAAGTGGTTTTTTAGCCAGTATCGGAAAACTACTTAATCCTTTCTCCGCAAAAGATAATGCCATGCTTGAATGTGCTGTTCTGAATTTCAATTTGAAAGATGGTCTCGCAACGGCAAATAAAGGGATCGGAATTGAGACACAACAAATCACTGTGTCCGGTGGTGGCGATATTAATCTTAAGAACGAAAAACTATCACTTGGTTTTGAACCAAATGCCAAAGGTGCCGTTGCTGGAGCGATTACCAATCTGGCGTCTGGCATGATGGCGGGCGGCACGCTTGCAAACCCAAAGATTAAAATAAACCCGGCCGGTGTGGCAATGGGTGCACTTAAATCAGTCGCGGGTGTAGCCGGTGGTGCGGGTTCATTAATTGGTGGTTTATTTGGTAAAGATGATGGCGCTGACGCAGCAGATAGCTCTCCCTGTCAGACTGCACTAACCGGGAAAAGTACGCCCGCGAAAACTAAAAAAGCTACCGCCCCTTCAAAAACTGAATCAGTTAAAAAAGATGCCTTAAAATCATCGAAGAAATTACTCAAAGGTTTGTTCGACTAGACTGAACAATATCTTGCTTAGTCTTCCACTTTAAAGTGTATGAACATTAGAAAATTCGAATCATGTGATCAGCACGCTGTTATCAAATTATGGGAGGCCTGCGATCTGACAGTTCCCTGGAACGATCCAATAAAGGATATTGAACGTAAAACCGACTTCAACTCTGAGCTGTTTTTAGTCGGCGAGTTAAATAACACTATTATTGCGAGTGTGATGGGCGGTTATGATGGACATCGAGGCTGGATTAATTATCTGGCCGTCTCACCCGAGTATCAGGGTTCAGGTTACGGAAGAAAAATCATGCAGGCAGTTGAGCTTTTAATCAAAGATAAAGGTTGCCCGAAAATAAATTTGCAGGTTCGCGAATCAAACAAAAATATAATCAATTTCTATAAAGCTATCGGCTATGGTGAGGATGAAGTTATTGGTCTAGGCAAACGACTTATTCAAGACGATTAGCTGAGTTCAGATTAATATTCACCAGTCGATACAATAAATAGAACCAACATGATTGGGAGTAAACGGGAGCCTGGAAAAACTTACTCATCTCTTTGAAAGGAATATCAAATGGGAGGAAGACATCAAAAGAAGAATCATGACTTCTTCGAACACTTGTCAAAACAGCAGGTGCCAGAATATCACTGAATAGGTGATTCTGATAGTCGTGTTCCTGCCAATCAGATCTTAAATTTGCCTCCTGATGAAGTTTTTATAGATACCAATATCTTCAGGTCTTGTTGTGCAAACTGATCTGAATTTTTTATTTGTTATTCAATTCGCTGTCGAAGTGATTATTATGACTGTTAAAACAAAATTATGATTAGAATAAAAATATTTTCAGTAGGCGGTACAATAGATAAAATTTATTTTGATGCTAAAAGCACGTATGAAGTCGGTCCTCCGAATATTGCACGAGTCTTATCTGATCTAACATTAAATATTGAATACCGCATTTCTTCACTTTTCCAAAAAGACAGCCTGGAAATGGATGATGAAGATAGAGAACTGATACTTGAACACGTATCTGCTGCGCAAGAAAATCTAATCATAATTACACACGGCACAGATACAATGGTAGACACGGCAAAAGTGCTAAGCAAAATACAAAATAAAACCATTGTTATTACAGGTGCTCTCGAACCTGCCTTATTTAAAACCAGCGATGCAATGTTTAATATAGGGTGCGCAATTGCTGCCGTGCAATCCCTGTCGCCAAATGTCTATGTGGCGATGAATGGCCAGATATTTTTACATAATAATGTTATCAAAGATGTCGAAAATAATAGATTCACCACTATCAGTGAAGTCCGATTATAAGTATTCTGTGAGATTGTCATGAGCTCAAATTTGATAATGTGGCCTGTTCTAGTGCAGATAATGCTAACCTGGATAATGTTTATACTTTTAGGGATCAGAAAAACACAAGACATTAAGACGGGAAAAGTTGATAGAGCCAAAACAGCTTTGGATAATAAGGCCTGGTCGGATGATGTAATAAAAGTTTCCAACAACATTGCCAATCAATTTCAGACACCAGTTTTATTCTATGCTCTCTGCTTCATTATTTACAGTTTAAACACTGTCACGACAGAAGTATTAATACTCGCGTGGATATTTATTGCTAGCAGAATTATGCATGCTTATGTTCATATCGGCTCCAATCATGTTCCCTACAGAATGAACATATTCCTGTTTGGATGTGTTGCACTCATTTTAATGAGTCTTTATTGCGTGTGGCAATTATCCATAATATAAATTGGAATTCAACTTCGGCTGTCCGCACTAGATCAAATCAATTTGACTCAGTTTTTTTTCCTCTTCTTCATAAAGAAAGTTAGAAGTAGTAATTCCAAGTAAACGAACTTTTTTCTCACCGGCATCCGTTTTATTTAATAGACCAGGTAACAATGGCGTCATCACATGAGCTTGATCAAAGACCTCTTCCAGAGTCTGACTACGGGTTACCTGAGTAAAATCAGCGTATTTCACTTTCAGGGTTAATGTTTTCGCCTGCAGGTTTCTCTTTTGCATAGATTTAGCCACTTTATCTACCAAGTCATTCAAGACTTTTAACATTTCATCAACGTTGAAAAGATCCTGTTCGAATGTCGTTTCAGTACCTAAAGATTTTCGAATGCGTGAACTGACAACCGGCCGGTTATCTATTCCCTGTGCAATGTCATAATAATAATTGCCCGTTTTGCCAAAACGAGCTACCAGATTTTCACGTGACCACTGTTTTAACTGTTTACCGCTTTCAATGTTAAGCGCCAGCATTTTTGCTTCGGTCGCTTTGCCAATGCCATAGAACTTTCCTATCGCCAGTTGTTCAATAAAATCTGCTCCCTGTTCTGGTTTAATTACATAAAGTCCGTCTGGTTTATCCATATCCGAAGCAATTTTTGCCAGGAATTTATTATAGGACACGCCGGCAGAGGCAGTTAGTCCAGTTTTTTCCTTAATGGTATTTTTTATATTTCTGGCAATTAGTGTTGCAGACCCACTGTGTAACTCTGAATTTGTGACATCCAGATAAGCCTCATCCAACGACAAAGGTTCTATTTTGTCCGTGTACTGCTGAAAAACTTCAGAAATTTGAGCTGATACTTGACGATACACTTCAAAGCGAGGTCGTTGAAAAATCGCCTGAGGGCAGAGTCGGTAAGCGCGTGATGAAGGCATGGCCGAATGAATACCAAACTTTCGTGCCTCATAACTGCAGGCCGCGACCACACCGCGTTTATCCGGAGCACCGCCGACAATCAATGGTCTGCCGCGATATTCCGGGAAATCCCGTTGCTCGACCGAGGCATAAAAAGCATCCATATCTATATGAATAATTTTACGTTTTTCCACAATATCTAGTGTTTTTGTCTGCATAATCCACTACAATTTGGGGATATTATCAACATAACTACGTTTGCAATAGCTTGATGTGAAATTAGTTTATGTGTTTTCCACTTTATCGGACTCAGGTCCTATCGCTTCCATGGGGGATCAACTAGCGATGAATAGATTCACTCTACTCTCATTCTCAATATTTTATCTTCTCACTCAAACCGTTTATGCGGATATAAATTCTGCTAATGCATCTCTTGCAGAAGGAGATTATGCAGCCGCAAGCGCTGAATTCCTGCGCCTGGCCGAAGACGGCGATGCCAAAGCTCAGGCACATTTGGGCTATATGTACTATGTCGGTGAAGGTGTGCAACAAGACTATGCGCAGGCAATTAAATGGTATCGCAAGGCCGCTGTCCAGGGTGACAAGGATGCGCAATACAATCTAGCCGTCGCTTACGCTTTTGGTGAAGGTACTAAACAAGACTACAAAGAAGCAGCAATCTGGTATCGACGTGCTGCAGAACAAAATCACGCTATCGCACAATACAGTCTTGGTATTTCCTACTCTTACGGAGAAGGCGTTAAACAAGATAGTGCGGAAGCTGTAAAATGGTTCGAACGTTCCGCCGAACAGGGTTACGCTCGTTCGCAGGTTCAACTCGCTACCAAATATCACACAGGTGATGGTGTCGCACTTAATTATCAGGAAGCGGTTAAATGGTATCGTCAAGCCGCTGACAGAGGTAACGCCTCCGCTCAATATAACCTTGGTTCTATGTACCGTTCCGGAAAAGGTGTTGCTCAGGATTACAACCAGGCTGTGCGATGGTACCGACTTGCTGCCGACCAGGGTTACGCCGCAGCCAACAATGAATTGGCCAGCCTCGAAAGAGCAATCGCCGGTGCTACACGCAATAGAAATAAACCCAATCTACAACCTGCTCCAACACCTGCCCCCGCGCCAGTCGAGAAAGTAGTAGAGCAGAAAACGCCTGAAAAAGAACCATTGTTGACAGTCCAAAAAGACGAGCTGTTAAGCCTCAATGAAGAGGAAGAAGAACAAATAGAAGAAGCAACACTGGCAGAAGCTGAGCCAATGGTTGAAGCCGTCGAAGAAATTGAGACCGCTGAGGAAAAACAGCCCGGAAAAGTATCTGGCTTTTTCAAGAAATTCTTCAAGAAAAAGGGAGCACCGGCTGAAGTTGCTATGGTTGAAGCAGCAGAACCTGAAAGCATTGAAGAAATGCAGCAAGATTCAGTACCAGTGGAAGAGCAATCTCAACCGATGGCTGAATCTGTTGCCAGCGAAGAAATGACTATTGAACGTGAAGTTGTCTCTAACGAACCTGAAACAAAGAAGTCGCGCTTTGGTTTTTTCAAGAAACTGTTTAAGAAAAAGGACAACACAGAAACTGTCGAAGTCGAAGTTGAAGACCACACGCTATCAGATATTGATGCTACAGACGATATTGATCCCGAGACTGTCGTTGCCTATGAAAGCGATGAGGAAGTCGTTAGCGACGAGATGTTTGAGGCTATAGATGAAACCACTGAGGTAAACGTATCAACGGAAATGAACGAGCTGGATGAAATGGCTGACACCAGCATGTCTACCGAAATGGATGATGTTGACGTCGACGAGCCAGCTAAAAAGAAAGGCTTTTTCAAACGCTTGTTTGGTAAGAAAGACAAAGATGTAGAGCAGGAAGCCGACACGACGCTTACAGATTCGTCAGCTATGACGGCAGATAGTATCGCCCTTGTGACAGACAGTCCCGATCAGAGCGACTCCATAGCGGAAGAGATTGCCGCAGATGTGATTGTCGAGGAAGAGATAGCGATGGATGCGCTTGAAACTGAGGAAAAACCTAAAAAGAAAGGTTTTTTCAAACGTCTGTTCGGTAAGAAAGATAGTGAAGAGCTTTCTGAGGAAATGTTGGCAGAAACAGAAACTGTAAGTGCTGATAGCATCGCTACGGTCGACAATACTGTGATTATTGAAGAAGAAATCAGTATCGATACTCCTGTTGAAGAAGAAGTAGCAATGGATGCGCTAGAAGGTGAAGACCAACCTGAAAAGAAAGGTTTCTTCAAACGTTTGTTTGGTAAGGAAAAAGGCGCTCAGGAAGCAGAAGCACAGATTACAGAAAGCGATGAAGAGTATAACGTACCTTCAGCAGACTCTGAGTTCATTGCCGAAACAACTGAGTTGGAAGCAGCACAGCTGGCACTCAATGAGGCAGACTACGATACGGCCTATAATATTTATTATGATCTCGCCAACAAAGGTGACGCCACTGCGCAATACCAGTTAGGTCTTCTCTATTATCAGGGGCTGGGTATTCGTCAAAATTACGATGAAGCTTCACACTGGTACCAGCAATCCGGTGCACAGGGAAATGCCGATGCTCAATACAGCCTTGGCAACATGTTCCTCATGGGAGAAGGTGTCAGTCAGGATGATTCCAAAGCGATTGCCTGGTACGAAAAAGCAGCGGAACAGGGTCATGTCGCAGCAAAACATAATGTTGGTAATTTGAAACGTGTCAGCGCCAAAAAATCAATCTCAACAGATGAAATTGAGTCTGCGTTAGAGAATGAGCAAACTGAAGAAGTTATGGCAGAAGGTGATGTACTAACCGAGGAAAAATCTAAAAAAGGATTTTTTGGTCGCTTATTCGGTAAAGACGATGAGGAAGAAACGCTTGAAGAAGTCACTCCGGTTGTGCAGGGGCCATTACCTCAAATACAGGCTGAATCGACCGTAGAAGAGGAAGTGATCGAAGTTGAAGAAGAAGTGACAGAGAAAAAGAAAGGCTTCTTTGGTCGTTTATTTGGCAAAGATGAAGAAGAAGTGGCAATGGTCGAACCTGAACCTGAAATTGCTGAGACTCAAAGTGTCACAAGCGTCATACCAACTAGCGACGAACCAACACAATCTTTTGAAGAGGCACTTACCGCTGTTAAGGAATACGAAAGTGGTCTGGCTTACTCATTCGGAGATGGTGTTGCACAAGATAATAGAGCCGCCTTTGCCTCTTTCTTAAAATCTGCTGAACTCGGTCACGCACCAGCTCAGTATAAGGCAGGTGTTGCCTATGCTTACGGAGAAGGCATCGATAAAGATGCCGATCAGGCGCTTTATTGGTACAAAAAGGCGGCAGCACAAGGTTATGTGCTGGCGCAGCGCAATCTGGGAATTATGTATATAAACGGTAATGGTATCGAACAGAACAAACCTCTTGCTTTTGCCTGGCACAGTATTGTCGCTGATAGTGGCAACGTAATGGATGTTCACCGTCGCGATTCATTGCAACAAAAATTGACTGCAGATGAAATTGAAGAAGGCGAAGCTCTTAAGGGCTCACTAAAACACTGAATAGTACTCATCGGGGCAGGAATAACTTTCTGCCCCGCTTCAATCATCATTTAAGCTACTCCCGTCATCATAAAAGTTGGAGCTTCAGATAATCCTCTTTATACTGCTAGGCTATGAGTGACGCAGCAGAAAACCCTCCGGTAATCAAGATTGAGAATATGTCTAGCCATTATGGCTCGGTCAAGGCACTCGACGGTATTAACCTGACTGTTCATCAACGTGAAATACTTGTGGTTATGGGTCATAGCGGCTGTGGGAAAAGCACTTTGTTTCGTCATATCCTCGGCTTAAAACAGCCAAGCTCTGGTTCTATTGAAGTACTCGGAAAAAAACTGAATGATTTAGATAATAAGGAGTTATATAAGTTACGCAAAAACATCGGCGTGGCTTTCCAAAATGGTGCTTTGTTCAGTTCACTCAATGTGCTTGAGAATGTAGAGCTTCCGTTACGTGAGCACACTGAACTGGATGACAATACAATTCGAATTATGACTCGAATGAAGCTTGAACAAATGGATCTGGCTAATTTTGAAGAAATGATGCCATCAGAACTGTCAGGCGGTATGTTAAAAAGAGCCGGGCTTGCCCGCGCCGTGGTGATGGACCCGAAGTTATTATTTTTTGATGAACCTTCTGCAGGACTCGATCCAATCACCTCCGCAGAATTGGATAAGCTTATTCTGCAACTCCGAGATGCGCTAAATATGACAATTGTCATTGTTACCCATGAATTAGAAAGTGCCTTTAGTGTTGCTGACCGTATAACCGTAATGGATAAAGGTAAGCAGATTATGACAGGCACAAAAGACGAAGTCCGGGCAAGCACTGATAGCCGTATCGTCAATATGCTGGCGCGTAAGGCAAGAGATGAAGAAATTGACGGCGACGCTTATCTTGATCGCCTTATTGAAACTCAGCGAGTGACATAATAGTGCATACCCCATTTACCAATAGCGCGCTTTATAGTCTTAACCTCATGGAGCGACTTGGCCGAGCAAGTATATTTCTTTGCGTGAGTGTTTTACGGGTACTCACGCCACCTTACAAACTCACCCCCATCCTAAAGCAAATTCATTTTATCGGTGCGCGTTCGCTGTTTTTGATAATCGTCTCAGGTTTGTTCATAGGCATGGTGGTTGCACTTCAATTCTATGATGCACTTGTGCGTCTTGGCTCTGTGGCAATGCTCGGTGCTGCCGTCGGCTTGGTTCTGGTACGAGAACTGGGTCCATTACTCACCGCTTTGGTTATCATTGGTCGCGCAGGTTCTTCAATCTGTGCAGAAATTGGCATTATGCGCAATGAAAATCAAATTGATGCTTTAGACTGTATGGCTATCGACCCCTATCGCTACATTATCGTTCCGCGCATAGTTGGCGCACTTATCTGTATCCCAATTTTATCCTGCGTATTTGTTACGGTTGGTATATTCGGCGGTTATTTCGTTGGTTGTGTCCTGTTTGGCGTCAGCCCCGGCTCCTATTTTGGTGGCATGTATGACGCTGTCCTTTGGAGAGACATACTAATGTGCATACTTAAGTCACTTGCCTTTGCGACGATTACTATCTGGGTTGCAACGGTTAAAGGTTTTTATTTACATCTCGACCCAGCCGGTGCTTTTGGTTCAGAAGGCGTTAGTAAGGTAACAACTCAGGCGGTCGTCGTTTCTTCTGTAGCTGTATTTTTTGCTGATTACATTATCAGTTCAATTATCTTGTGAGACTAATACCATGGCAGATAAAAAAACAAAAATAGAAATAGCAGTAGGGTTTTTCATGCTGGTAGGTTTGGCTTGTATATCCTACATTGCGATACAACTTGGCGATCTACGCGTGTTGGGGCAGGAAAGTTACACCGTCTATGCAAGGTTTACTTCCTCATCAGGTTTACGAACCGGTGCCTTTGTTGAAGCCGCAGGTGTCAGAGTGGGCACCGTTGATTCCATCGTATTTGACCCTGAGGAATATCAGGCGATTGTCTATCTGGCGATTGATAAAGATGTTCCTGTTCACGAAGATGCTGTCGCATCAATACGTACCGCTGGCATTATTGGTGATAAATTTATCAAAATCACACCCGGCGGTGGTGAGTTCTTAGCAGAAGGTGAAGAGATTTTTGAAACCGAACCTTCGATTAATCTGGAAGAATTGATCAGTAAGTACATTTTTGAGACTGAGAAATAACTAATAACCCAAAACCTTAGCAAAAAAAAGCCGCCATAAAGGCGGCTTTTTTAATGTTTCAATTATTATCGCATTAGCTATCAGTCATTTCTTCCATATCGTCAGCTTCGTCGTCTTCTTCTTCTTGCGCAGCTTTATTCCTATCAATGCGACGCTGAATATCTGATAGTAATCCATCCATACCTTCATTTTTAACAATTACCGCGAAAGTATTTCGATAGTTATTAACCAAACTGACTCCTTCTACGATGACATCGTATGCATACCATTCGCCATCGTTATTTTTAAGTTTGTAATTAACCGGGATTTCAGTCGTGCTGGTCTTAATAACTGTTTCTACAATTGCGCGCTTTCCTCGAATAACTTCATCTTTATAAATGATTTCCTCGTCGGTGTACGCCTCAATTCGTGTTCGGTAGGTTTCTTCAATGTATTGCGAGAAGAATTCCGTGAAACGGCTGCGTTCTTCCGGTGATGCTTTTTTCCAATTCGTCGCCAGCACACTTTGCGACATACTGCGAAAATCAAAACCATCATCGATAACAGCGGCTATTTTCTGCCAGCTTGTTTCTCGATCGAGAGATTTATCTTTTAAAACTGAGATTACCTTTCCAACCGAATCCTTTACGCGAGCCATCGGTGTTGAAAAATCGGCAGCAAGAACACTGCTGGACGTCATAAAAACCATTAGAAAAACCAGTGAGCGGACTATCATGTCATTCCTCATATTTGTCTTGAATCAGAGATATTTT
>Ga0055584_100002191_pt1 | contig 19332 bp, 5 predicted proteins | sample OSDHelmetaG_FD_58716 | JGI IMG/M metagenome (GOLD analysis project Ga0055584, IMG submission 58716) | Pelagic marine sediment microbial communities from the LTER site Helgoland, North Sea, for post-phytoplankton bloom and carbon turnover... | ecosystem: Environmental > Aquatic > Marine >... | reverse complement strand
ATTCTGTAGTTTAAAACCTGTCTGATATAAATCCCAGTTTGTGCCGCCGTTAGTTGGATCGGTTGGCTTAACTCCTGAATGATTTGTTACAGCAATATAAGCGTAACCGCCATAAGTGATAATGTCACCGGGTTGATAAACTGTTGAAACATTCCAACTGTTATCAAACTCAAAACCTTCAACAAATTGTGCCCAATAACCCGAATCTTCGTCTTGTTCAAATGTTCTTGTGTTATCTGATAAATGCTTCGCTAAACAAATCCAAAGACCGGCACCGTACTTTACAACATCATTAACTTTGTAATTGATGTTATCGTCGTCCCAATCTTCTTTGTATTCAATTCCTTGATTAAAGTAATCCCATTTACTTTGATCAGCTTCTAATCCCGCGGCAAAATCTGCGCCTGCTGTGTGGCCTTCATTACAAATATAAAGTGTGCCGCCAAACTTTACAACATCATTAATTTTATATCTTGTAGTGGGAGCCCAATCTGTTTTCCAATCAAAGCCTTCTGTATATAAATCCCATTTAACTAAATCTTCAGTAACTCCAGGAGTTACTAAGCCTAGCCCTTCAAGTCCAAATGTAGCATTTGCTGATGAAGTATGACCTTGGTTAGCAAGATAGATGTTACCACCATACTTTACAGTGTCATTGGTCTTGTATCTATAATTTGGTTGCCATGCTCCTTGCCAATCAAATGACTCAGCAAATAAATCCCATTTTGAAAGGGTACTATCCTGGCCTGCTATAACATAATCAACTTCAAGACCTAATGTATCAGTTGCCGCTGAGGTGTGTCCAATTAGACAAAGATAAACATTTCCGCCGTATTTTACTAAATCATTTACATAGTAAATGACGTTGTTATCCCAGTCGCCGCGCCAGCTTTGACCATCGCCCATTAAGTTCCATTTTGGTGGAACAAAGTCAGCATCTATGTTAAAATCTGGGTCTGATGTATGGCTGATTGTACATACAAATACTTTACCGTTTACACGTACTACATCATCTTTGACGTAAGCCGTGCTGGGGCTCCAAGTGCCTTTCCAAATAAATTTAATTCTTCCTAATCTAAACTCAGCCATGTAATACTCCGATTATCTTTGAAGTTACTGTATTTATACCTATTGTTAATATGCTCATTTTAACCTACACCTCTAATATCAACATCGTCATTTACTCCGCCGCTAAAGCTATCACAGAAGAACGAATGGGCCAGTAACATCCCATCAATTCCGGCTGTAATATTTGCTACTGTGGTTATGTTTACTTCAGTATCAAGCACACTACGTATCTTATTCGGGCCGCCTAATGCTACTGTACCTGATACAATAGTACCAGTACTAGCGTTCGAACCACCCCCTGAAATTCTTCTTTCAATAAATGATTTAATCGCTCTCTGTGTCGGAACAACATTATTAGAGTCAGCTGCAAATGTAGTATCTGTACTAAACTCTCTAATTACTACTCCTGTTCCTCCTACCTGAATTCCACCCAACGAAAGCTCAGTTAAGCCTCCAAGATCAAACTGATCAGCACTAATAGTAACAACACCAGTTGCCTGCTCAACAGCAAATAATTCACCAACTCTAAAGTTACCATCTTGGTCTGATGAAGCGTAGAATACTCTACCTCCGCCTAAGAAATTAACCTCTTGGAAGGGTGCTAAGTTGGTCAAATTAGTATTTGGATAGTTAGTTTCAACAAAATTACCTGTTCCAATTTCTAAGAAATCGTGTCCTGTTAATCGTACTTGAGAATAATTTTCTCTAATTTCAATGCTTAATCCGTGATCTGGTCCTGTATCTCTTGTAAATTCTGGACTTACTGTAATATCAGCGGCGAACACTAACGGACTGCCCGATGAAGAAGAATTTTTAATTGTTAACACTTTATAAACTTCTTCGGCAGTACCATCATTAGCTCTTGCTGTGTTTACACCGTTCAACGCACTGTAAAATTGTCCACCTGCTCCTAACGCTTGTGTTACCGCTAGAGGATAATTTGCTCTGGCTTTCCAAGTAACGCCGTCGGCTGACGAAGCAAGATTATTACTAGTTGTACTAGCCGCTAAGAATCTGTTATTACTAAACACTAGCCTGTCCCAATCAGCAGTTGAAGGCAGTGTTCCTGCTACCCACGTTGCTCCATTATCGTCTGATACGTAAGCAACATTAGTATTTGATCCAGTAACAACAAACTTGTTGCCGCCGAACACAATTCTTTTCCATGCTCCTGATGCTGGTAGTTGAAATGCGGTCCAGCTAACACCATTACTACTAGTAACAAATGTGTCACTGCCGTCTTTAATTGCGATAAATGTTGAGTTACCAAATGCTACACTTGACCAGTTGCCTGTTGAACCTAAGTCTGCTGAGGCCCATGTAAGGCCGTCATCTAGACTGTAAGAAGCATTTGAAACTCCTGAGCCAACAGCAACAAATGTTCCTGAACCAAATGCAATATCTTTGTAATTAGCATAAGGAACATCTATACTAGTCCATGTTATACCGTCAGTTCCGTATGCTCCAGTATCTGATCCATCTGCTAGACATACAAAGTTATTGGTACCGTATTCAATAGTATTCCAGTCTGATATCGCCGGTAATGTGTTTCCTGATGGAAGCCAATTTAATCCGTTAGTACCATAAATTGTACTTTGATTTGGACCAACAGCAACATATCTGTTATTTCCAAACGCTATATCGTCAAATGTGTCTACTGTAATATGTGTGTCTGAAGTCCATACAATTCTATCAAGAACAAGATTTGATCCTGTGCGAGGAAGTCTTGTTAAATTAGTTGCTCTAATTTCTTTGCCTAAAGGAAAAATATCAGCAAATCCGTCGCCAGTAACTGTTACTTTTGTTGTTGATGATTTATACCCTGTTCCTCTATTTGTAAATGATGGATTTGCCAACACACCATTTCCCATTCTTAAATCAAAGACAGGCAATTCAGTAATATTAGGATCTGTAAAAGTAAGTGTCGGTGCTGTTGTTCCGTAACCTGAACCAGGCTCCCAGATTTTAAAATTATTTAATTGACTTCCTAAAATTACAACACGGCCTCTTGTTCTAACACCTGTTTGAATAGTCGTTATATTTTGAGTTGAACCGTCTCCAAACACATACCATTTACCATCGTCATAAAACGATCCTGTTGTTTGTTCTTCGGTACTTCCTACACTTAATGCTGTCCAGTAAAAGCCACCATCACTAAAAGCAATACGACCGTCTGCGCCGCCTTCGGCACTAAATGCTATAAACATACCTTGAGCATATTTAATTCTAGCAAAGTTTGCGTCGAATGGCATCTCTGTTACATACCAGTTTGTTCCATTGAAACTGTATGCTACTGCTTCTCTATCACTTGACACAGCAACAAATCTTCCATTGCCGTATGTAATATCACTCCACAGTGGTTGTGATGAATCTTGGAAACCTGGAATAGTTGCTGTGGTCCATGTTAGATTAACATCGTCAGCTACTGCGACTGTATTTGTATCACTTGCTATAGCAACAAACTTGCCGCCGCCGTGTGCTAGTCCTACCCACGATGCGCTAGTCGGTAGTGTAGTTGATGCCCAGTTCAATGCTCCGTCTGTACTGTACATTGCGCCAGTACCAGAATCTTCTACTGCTACCCATTTGCTATTACCAAATGCCAAACCTATGTGTTGGCCGCTTGGTTTTGCCTGAGAGTTCCATGTTATTGCGTCTGATGAAATTGCTAACTGGTTACTGTTACCTATTGCTACATACTGTCCGTCAGCAAATACTAACCGTTGTGGTGACCAAGATCCTGATATAGTTTGTTCGTTCCAAGATGTGCCGTCCCATACTGTTATTAGTCTATTGGATCCTATCGCTACTAAAGTGTCAGCGCCTGAAGCAGAATCACGCCACGGTGCTGAACCCGTTGTAATTGTTGTGCCAACAGTTGTTGTTGGCGGAGTAAATGTTACTCTAGGTTCGATTCTATAAACTGTACTAGGAGTTAGTACTACTTCAATTGGAGTTCCATCGTTGATGTGTCCCCATCCTGCCTCATCAGTTATTTCATTTGCTACTGTAATCACTTTTGTAGCCAATGTATAACCTGTAATATACCCATATTGTCCGACGCCTGTTCCTGAGGTAATAATAATTCTACAACCTTCATAAACACTTAAATCATTATCATCACTCTGAGCAATAGTGATACTAAAGGCATCGCCACCTTGGGCGTTGTTACCAACATTAATTAAACCTTGTCCGCCAAGAATTCCTGTTGAGTCTTGGGGATTTCTTAATCTAAGATTAAAAAGTCCGCCATCTCTAGTTTCGTCACCTACTACTAGTGCTCCGCTACCACTTCCTAGAATGCTAAAAGTACCACTAGTATAATTTTCACCAGCGTGTTCGTATTCCATTCTAAGAATTTCGTTACCTGATTCACCAACAAACGCACTGAGCACCTTTGCTTCTTGGTTTCTATTATCTAAGATTCCCGATATTGGAGATTCGTCTACATTAACGCCCTCTGCTACACATCCATAGTCACCATATGATGAGTTACCATTAGTAGCACGAATCTTACCTCCATTTTCTGATAGGTAACCTATATGAGCGTAATATGAAAACACACTAACAAGCTCTGTCAAGCCGTTATTAGTACACCATACACCGATACCATCTGAACAAATTTGAGTAAAGTCGTTAGCAACAATAGATCTATTGCCGCCATCATGTAACGAACCGTCAATTTTACAACCAACACATCCAAAACCAAATGTTGTTACGTTTTGTACATAACAAGATTTATTTGTAATCCAAACTTGACTATCGCTTGGGCCTGTGCCCGGATCAAGTGACACATACGAGCCGCCAGTTGGTCTTCTAGTTAAGTATTCGTTAATATCGCCAAGCGTTCCGACCTTGCCTCTCAAAGTCATGTTTCTAATACCTGTACCATTATTAACATGGAACATGTCTGTAGCTCTGAAGTCCAAAGGATCTGGAAGTGTTTTAGGATTAGTTGCTGGATCTTCTGATAACAAAGGATCGTAAAGAGGATTAGGTTTTGTATTAGTTGGATCTATCAATGGTTCAATGACCGTGCTTCTCAGTTCTTCACCAACAACTGCTACATCTCTTGGAACTTTAATTGGCAACTTCTCAGCATATACACCTGCTTTAATGAATATAGTTGCCGGAGCTCTGTTAGTTGGATCTTGAGCAATATAATCAGCTGCATATCTTACTGTTTTGAAAGGAGTTTCTAAAGTATCGCCGGTTGTTGCGCTGTCAACTCCATCGGTTCCTACATAATATACTTTAGGTCCTTCATTAAGTGTTGACCAATCTGGTTCACCATCTGAATTAATTTGTACAACTTGACCAGTTGTTCCAATAGGAACACGCTTTGCTCCGATACTAGAACCGTCTTCGGTCAGTCCGTAAGTTTTTATATCACCTTTATAACGAAGTTTGTTTCCTCTATCGCCGACAATTAAGATATTCCAATAAAATTCATCATAATCATTGTCAGGCCTTTTATTTAGATCTGATGTGTGTTGCTTAATACATCTAAACGTGACACCATCAAATACAATTACATCGCCAATACCATAATTTGTTGCTATTAGCCACTCTTTTCTATAGTATTCTCCAGGAATAACTAATTCCCAGTCTAGAGGATTGTTGTTAGGATCACTATTGTTATCAGCTATTGCTACATATACTTGACCATTCCGTCTAACAACATCACCTACTTTATAGTTGTTACCAACATTCCAGTCGCCATCTTCTACTAGTCTATAACCGGTGTTCAGCAGTTTCCATGAAGCAATAGTACTATCACTGCTTTGAAGACTTGGAACTTCATTAATATTATTTCTTAATGCTGTATAAATGTATCCGCCATATCTAACAATATCGCCTTGTTGGTAACCTGTTCCAGCATCCCAATCAGCCTCTTCAAATTCTAATCCAGGTAACCATATGTTCCAATCAAGTGACGTATCAAATGTATCTGTTGACGTGTGTCCTCTCAAGGCGATCCATAAACTTGCTCCATACTTAACAAGATCTCTGGTTTTGTATCTTGTTCCTGCGACTGGATTCGGTAGTGCTAACGGATCTGCCGGCAGCCAATTACCAGTGTAGTTAATATTGTCAAGTAATACTTCCCAGTTTGCCTGATTGTCTTCTAATCCAGCGGCAAAGGTATCTGCAGAATTGTGTCCTGAGATACATCTATAAGTAATTCCGCCGTATTTAACAATATCGTTTTCGTTATATTTTGTTTCAATGTTCCATTGATTGCGCCAAGCATCACTCTTTGCTACAATTTCCCAAGATATTTGATTCTGTTCAAGTCCATTGCTTGCTGTAGCACTAGTATGGGCAACAATAGTTCTATAAAGAATACCGCCATAGATAACTATGTCTCCAACACTATAAAATACTTGTGGTGCCCAAACACCTTTCCACATATCTTGAAAAGAATGAATGCTCCAATTAGAAATATCACTTTCTAATCTTGTTGATGATGTATGTTGGGTAGTACAGAGGTAAACAATACCATTATATTTTACAATATTACCTAAGTTATATCCGGTTAATGCTGTCCAGGCACCTTTCCAGGTACGCCCGTCAATAGTTAACTTCCAGTACGGATCAGGAGTAGGAGGAATTGTAGTATTATCTTCGTTTAATAAGTCCGTATAGAAGTATGCTCTAGACGTATGCTTATCAAGACATGTATATACCTTGCCGTCATACTCGATCATATCATCTTTGGCGTAATCTTTATCGGCGATCCATTCTCCGGTCCACCTAAACCTAATTCGACTTAATGTAAATTCACCCATCTTAGTTCCTGTCTTGTTTTATGTACATATTTATAGCCCTGTAGGATAGTCGTATCCTTCGTTGACTCTTAATGTCAAGTTACCTTCATCGTCAATATAATAAAATACCGGACGGGCATCCCATCTGTACTGTTCATACTTTAAATTTTTATAAGCCAACTCGTGGTTGACGTCTCTGCCTTCAAAAAAGTCTACGCCTGCTTCAAAATCTTCGTAGTTATCTTCTGGTAGTCCCGATTCGTTAATTGTAACCGATTCGTTTGGAAGCATTTGATCAATTCTTACAAAAAATAAATCCCCATCTTCGTCTCTTCTAATACCATAGAAGTATCTTGGAACACCTTCTCCTAGAATATCTCCTGTACTAAAAGCACCTACATATGAATTTCCGGCCATAAACTATCTCCTATACAATCTCAACATAACTTGATATAACATCGGCGCCGCCTTCTGTATCACAAGTAACTGTTAATATATTATTTTCTGCCAATACTAGTTTCTCTCCGCCATTGACTACTCTTAAACTTTGTCCTACTGGTATTACTACGTCTTTAATATAGTATCCTTGAGAGCTGGATGAGTCAGCAAGTTGAACACTTGCTTTAACTACATGGTCAACTACATTACAGATACTTAAACCAATTACAGTAATTCTACTAGTGGCAGTACTATCTGCTATGGTAGTTGATGTACTTCCTAAACCATTAATAACTTTATTTCTAAAAAATGTTGCCATATCTCTCTATCCAAAAATTAGTGCATTTCTAATTGACAGGTCTTCTGCCTCTGTAACTGTAACACCGCCGCCAGCGCCTGCTACAGATATCCATTGCGTTCCATTATAGATTTCAACACGATTATCTGTTGTGTTAAAACGTATCATTCCAAGCTCTGATATAGCACCTCTTTCAAAGTTTGCTCCTGTTGGAATTACAAAACCGTTAGTACCGTCAATTTTGAAGTAGCCGTTAGTACCAGTTTGTGTGAATCTTGTGACACTATCTACTACAGTATTAGTTATCGTATTATCTTTGAAAGCAAAATTTCCTAATACTGTGCTTCCTGTACCATTAGGAGCGAATATTAAGTCTTGATTTGTTGTAATTGTGCTAATAGTATTGCCGTCAACTTCAATATCGTCAACATTTAACAAATTAGCTGTTAGTTGTTGTTGATCTAATGTTGCAGCCAATACTCCGTCAACATAAAATCGTATAATATTATCGTTTGTACCAGGATTTAATTCAGCAGTGATATATGTGTTTTGATCTAAGTCGTATACTCCATCTAATCTTCGCCATTGTGATCCATCATACCCTTCGTATCCGTTGAAGGTAGTATTGAATCTGATCATACCTGCTTGTCCGGTCGGACGTTGAAGTGTAGTTCCGCTTGGTAAGACTATACTTGAAGTGCTATCAACAACTACATTTCCGGTTCCGTTTGGTTGAAGTACTAAATCACTACTTCCTGTTGTACTAATGATGTTGTTATCTACTAAGATTTGCTCTAATTCAATTTTACCAGTACCGTTAGCACTTAATACAATTGATCCTGAGGTATTTTCAATCAAGTTACCATGTATTGCTAGGTTAGCAGTCTCAAATCTGTCTGCTGTAACAGTTCCTGATGCTGTTAGATCAACTAAAGAAGTATCTCCAATTACTTCAAGAGTCTGTTCAACTTTTAAATCGTTAGTTGGAATTAATATTTTGCCTGTACCAACAGCAGATAGTTGTAGATCTTGATTAGTAACTGTTGTTGAAATATAATTTGTTTCAACCCTAATATTAGAAAACTGAGCAAATCCATCAATGGTAGTATCACCATTAATGATAACATCGCCGTTAATTGTTGTTTGGCCTGTCTGGGTAGTTGTTCCAGTGTGTGTTAATACACCAGTAACTGTAGTGTCAGTAAGAGTTGTTATGCCACTAACATCTAAATTATTATCAATTTGTACATCGTTATCTGGAATAAGTACTTCGCCTGTGCCGTTTGCTCTTAATTCTAGGTTACTGTTGCTTAATGTAGTGGTTATTAAGTTTCCAGCAATTTCAATATCACCATTATTAATAACATCTGCTTGTAAATCATCTTCGACAGTGATACCGGAAGCAGTAATATTACCACCAATGACCAAGTTTTGTGTAATAGTTACATCGTTATTAGGTACAATTACTTGTCCTGTGCCTGCGGCACGTAATTCTAAGTCAGTGTTCGTAGTTGTTGTTGTAATAAAGTTGGTATTAATTTGAATCTCTTCAAACTGTGCTTTATCGTTAACAATTAATTCGCCGTTGAGTGTTGTGCTACCACTATTTTGTGTATAGTTTCCATTATGATTTAAAGGACCATTTAATGCTAGGCTACTTGTTACTAAGTTGTTTACTGTTAGTGTGTTATCAACAATTATATCATTAGTAACATTTAAATCATTATCAGGAATAAGAACTTCGCCGGTGCCGTTAGCTCTTAATTCTAAATCACTATCACTGTTAACAGTTCTAATTACATTATTATCAAGTTCAATATTGCCGTTGGATATAACCGGTGCGCTTAATACGCCTGTGATGTTAATGTCACTAGCACTAATATCTCCAGTTACTGTTAAGTTGTTTCCAAATTCTACGTCATTATTAGGAACAACTACTTGACCAGTTCCGTTAGCACGTAACTCTAAATTACTATTTGATGTTTTTGTAGTAATATAATTTGTTTCAATTAACAAATCAGGTAAATCAATATAACCGCTTGTGGTAAAGTCACCTGTTTGATTAAAGAAACCTGTTAAGTTATAAGTTCCAGTATGATTAGTAGTTCCAGTATGTGTTAATGTACCTGTGATTGTAGTATCTTGTAAATCAGTTATGCCATTTACAGTTAGATCGTTATCGATCTGTACATTATTTTCTGGAACATAAATTTCTCCAGTTCCACTAGCACGTAGTTCTAAATTACTATTAGAAATAGTTGTTGTTACAACATTATTTTCAATTAAAATGTCGCCGCTGTCAAACGCAGGAGCAATAATACTTCCTGTAACACTTAGATTAGCAGTAATAATACTTCCGTTAACAGTCAAGTTGTTGCTAATTTCTACATCACTAGTTGGAAATAAAACCTTACCTGTGCCTGCGGCACGTAACTCTAAATCACTATTTGATTCAGTTGTTGAAATGTAGTTTGTATCAATCCTAATATTGTCAAGTTGTAGATGACCGTTAACATCGATGCTTTCAGTAACTGCTAGAGCTCCTGTTTGAACAACATTACCTGTAATAGTAGTGTTGCCTACAACATTAAGTGTACCTGTAATATCAGTTGTAGTTAATGTAGTGTCGCCAGCAACTTGTAAATTACTATCAAGCACAACATTTGAACTGTCAAGTACAATGTTTCCTGTTCCTTGCGTTCTTATTACTATACTGTCGTTGGATACTATGTTTTCAATTACATTTCCATGTAATTTAAGTGAAGTGGTTAAAAATTCTCCTGAAGTAACAGTATTTGTATTTGTAATAGTTGGTAAAGTTGATGTTCCTAGTACAGTTAAGTTCTCATCAAACACTACATCATTAGTTGGTATTGAAATAATACCAGTACCCGATGCTTCTAATTCTAGATCAGCATTACTTTCAGTTGAACGTATTTTGTTTCCTACTATTTCAATAGCATCTAGTTTAAGATCACCTGCTGAGAATTCACCATCAACTTGTAAGTTTCCTGTTTGAACAACACTACCAGTAATAGTTTGATCACCAGTTTGTGTTAGTGTTCCGTTTATTGTAGTATCTTGTAGTGTAGTATCACCCTGTACTGTAACAGTTTGACTAGCAACAACATCATTATTTTCAATATTAATAGATCCGTTGCCTGCCGCTTCAAGATCTAAATTACTATTTGAATCAAGTGTTCTAATTCTATTGTTATCAATTTCTATATTATCTGTAAACAGTCTCGAAACATAAACATCTTTCCATTGATTAGTTGGAGAACCTAAATTAAAGTTATCGTCAATGCTTGGAATAATGTCTGAGTCAACTTTAGCACTTAACACAATGTCACCAACAAGTACTAAGTTGCCACCAATGTTTGCGTCTTGTGTAATATTAAGATCACCAGTTACAGTAACATCACTGTTTAAGTTTAATTGGTCAGTATACGGATCAACATTAATGTCGCCAGTTGTACTAGAAATTGTATTACCGCTAAGTCTTAAATTTCCTGTGTCAATTCTTGTAGCGTCAATAAATGTTGTGTTACTACCTGATGTAAATGTTAAATTACCAGTAACTGAAAGTTCACTGTTAGAGAAATTTACTTCACCAGTTTGTTGATTAACATAAAAGTTATCACCAATACGGAAATCACCACCTTGGTCAACTGTTGAGTATAAAATTTTAGCTCTGTTAAGCTCAGTAATTTCATTTGCTTGTACTACTTGTGTGCTATCGTTTTCGCTTGATTTACCTACTCCGATATAAGCAAGATTATGGCCTATTAGATAAGCAATAACTCCATCACCGTCACCATAAACACCGTAATTACCATAAACATTTGCTGAGCCAATAGCTCTAACTTCAACTCCAAAATCTGAATAGTTAACAAAGTCAATTTTATCTGCTGTGCCGCCGCCTGATGATCTAATATCTTGAGTAGTTATACCGTCGTCGATTATTACTGTTGTTCCATCAGCGGCATTAAAATGTAAAAGTAATACTGTATTAGCATCACTAGTAAATGCTACTGTAGGCGCTACAAAGTTTGAACTGTATCTAGATATGTTTGAAACTTTAACATCGTCAAAAGATCCGTTTAAGTAATTTGCGCCACCGTGTTTGGAACCAAGTAACATTGGTTTACTAGCACCATAATCAGTAGTATCAGCATAAGTTATACCTTGCTGTGTTCCATTAACAAATAATTTTGTTGAACCTGATGTTCTTGAAACAGCAACATGATACCAAACACCAGATGATAACGCAGTACCGGTAATTTCTGCTGTGTCTGCTGGAGCAAATTCAAGTTGGTTAGAAGTATTAACTCTTAATACAAGAGCTACATCTGAGTCAGCGCCATTTCTAAAATCAAATACTGTTTGATCTATTCCAAGTGCGCCTAATCTAACAAAAGTTTCAAATGTAAAGTTACCTGTGCCAAATCCAAAATCTGGTTGAGTTGTATACCCAACATAGTCACCAGTACCGTCTAATAGTAAAGCAGATGATCCAAATTTCTTTATAGCAGTATCAATCTGCGCATCACCAAATGCTGTCCCAGTCTTTCCTGTTCTGTCTTCTAATGTTTCAAACCCAGTAACTTTACCATCAATATTATAATAGTCACCAGTAATAGTTTCAATAGTGCCAGTTGCTAAAACACTTGTTCCATCAACATCGTAGTAAGTAATTGTATTTCCTACATTAAATGTTCCTGTAGTATTTGAAATTTTAACTCTTGTTTTACCATCGCCGCTAAATCCTGTTGATCCACTTAATAAGTTTATACCTTTGTTAGCAAAATATGTGAATGAATTTACCCACTCAACCCTTGTACCATTTGTTGCTGTAATAGTATCAACGCCTGGTGTAATAAACGTTGCTGAGTGAAACAACATACTTGCTTCATTACTAGTTGAGTTTGCTACGCTACCGTCAACTAACGCTCCTCTACCAGCATCTCCTGCGTTAAATCCTAAAGGATCTTCTGGAGGATTAGTACCTAATCTTGCTGTACTACCTTTAGTAGTTACTGTAATATTTCTAATATAAGGTGAGCGAGAAGTAACAATAATATTATTAACAAATCTAAAAGCGTAACCAGTATTAGCACCACTATCATATTCAAAGTTTGCTATTGTTAAATCTTCAATTGTGCTTTCGCCATTTAGTAAAAATGCGTCTTTATTTCTAGTTGCTGGTGTTGGCTGAATTGTTACAGATCTAATACCTGTGCCTTTTACAGATACCCCCACAGGAACTGTTAACGGAAATGTTTCAGTATATGTTCCTGGATAAATCCATACTGTGTCGCCAGCAGTAGTATTGTTTAATGCTTCTTCTAAACTTGCTACAGGATCATTTTGATGTGTACCTGAGTTATTTGTATCGTCGCCGTTTACACTTACGTAATAGGTGTTACCAGGACGTGTTGCTAGGTTAATTCCATCAATAACAATATTAGATGTGTTAACAGCATCAGCATATAAGTTTACAGCCCAGATGTCATCCCAACGAGTGTTTGTAGAATCGCTTGGATCTTTACCTATTGTCCATCTATCATTTTCTGACGGTATTAAATCACTTGCTATTTTAGCATTAAAGTTAATTGTATCTGATGTACTATCACCTAATCCTATAGTTCCGTCGGCAGTTATGTTTCCGTTTACATGTAGGTGTCCGCCAACTAATACATCAGCATTTAAATCAATAAGTCCTGTGCCGCTTGTTCGTAATTCTAAGTTAGCGTTTGATGTTGTAGTTTCAATGACGTTGTCAAATATACGCATGTCATCGAAACTTAATTCGTTGTTAATTATAACGGGCGATGTAAATGTAATATCACCTGCGTCATTTGAAATAGTATTGTTTGAAATTGTAAAGTTTGAAAGGCTTACTGAATTAGTAACCTCTAAGTTAGTAGTGCGTACGGTGCCGTTGACTTGTAAGTCGTGTGTTGGTGTGCTGGTTTGTATTCCAACCCTTCCATTTATTACATCTAAGTATAATAAGTCATTCTCAAAAGCTAGATCCACACCTTGGCGTAGAAGGTTTGCCTTCAAGAGAGGACCAGATATACGACCCAATTGGCTCACTTCGCTCTCCTAACTTCCGTCTTTCACGGATAACCACCTTACATTGCGGGTTTACCACAGTTTGTAATACTATTTAGCTGTTTGTAAAATTATCCAAGTAGGATAGCCATTATATTTGAGATATCGTCAATTTCATCTTCGGTTGCCGTAACGCTTGATCCTGCCCATGTAGCCCAAGTAGTTCCGTTGTATACTTCGGGACTTCCTAAGTCTGTATTGTAGCGTATTTCTCCTGTTTCTGGAGTTGATGTACGCTGTCCTGTACCACCATTAGGTACAACTAATGCTGTTGTAGAATCAAATTTAACATATCCGCTGGCTGTATTAGAAATTGTTAACGGTAGCGAAGCATGTTGGTTTTCAAACAAATTATCTCTAACAATTATATTGTCAAATATTACATCGCCTGTGCCGTTTGAAGATATATTAATATCTTCATTATTAATACTTTCAATAGTTGATCCATTAAATGTTAAGTTATCAACTGCTAATCCGATAACATTAATACCATTAGAGTCAATGTGTGCTGTCTGAATGTTATTATTTTGAAAATTAATTGTTTGATTTCCGGCAAAAAATCTTTCATCTGACACTGTAACACTTGTAAACATATTAGCCGAGTACACTCCGCCAAAAGGTTTCACTCCTGATATATGTCCTGTAACTTTTCTTAACGTAGTATCAAATCTAATAGATTTGTCAACAGCAGGTGCTTGAGCAGTTGTACCCTTAGGTAATATGAAATTAGTTGTCCCTGCTACTGCCGAGTTTGGATTTAGCCCTGTTACATCATAGTATTCAAATGTTAGTCCTGCTCCTAAAGTATTAGGTGTAATAGAAAGATATGAATCACCTGATGTATATACTAAAGTTCCTGTTAGGTTTCTTACAGTTGAAGTGGTTTGACCTGTTAGCGTAATAGTTACCGATTGGTCATTAAAAGCATTAGCCCACTCGCGTAGATCTGCGCTAACAATACCAAGTAATCTATCTTCGTTTAAACTATAGTCTGCGCCTGCGGCAATATACATAGTATCAGAAATAGGTAATGTTGCTGTGTATCCTTGCGGACCTGATGTGCTAACGTCTAATTGCCCTGCTGGTACTAGGTTAATATCTTGGTTTGTTTGATTTGACTGAATAACATTTTCATTAACAATGATATTATCTAACTGAATATTTGTATCAGCTCTTAGATGTAGATTACTGTTACTAACTGTAGTAGATATTGTATTGGTTGTTAATCTTAGGTCGTCTTGTGTTTGTAGAATATTAGCAGTAATAGTTCCTGAAGCATCTAGTTTATTAGAAGTAATATTTCCGTCAACAATTAAATCAAAATTAATTTGTGTATTATCTTTAAATACAACTTTTCCGTTGCCGTCGGCACGTAATTCTAAATCACTGTTTGATTCAGTTGTTTCAATAGAATTATTTAGAAATTTAATATTGCTAAGTTGAACAGCTGAATCAGTTACAAAATTCTCAGTAGTTTTAAAAGGACCATTATTTGTATAATTGCCAGTGTGTGTAGAGTTACCAATATGTGTTAGTGTACCGTTAATAATTGTATCAGTAAGTGTTGTTATACCATTAATATCTAAATTGTTATTAACATTTAAATCATTGCTGTCGAGTAATAAAATACCTGCGCCATTTGCTCTAAGATCTAAATTACTATTAGAAAGAGTAGTTGTAATAAAATTATCATCAACAAGTATATCGTCGTTTCTAATGCTATTAAACACAATGGACGAAACTGTAAAGTCCCCGGTTAGTGTTGTGCTACCAAGTATTGTAATATTTTTACTAACGTTAACACTACCATCAATTAGAATCTCTCCTAAACCTGCGGCGCCTAGCTCTAAGTCACTATTTGAATCAACAGTAGTAATAACATTGTCATCAATCTTAATATTTTCAAATTGAGTACTATTGTTAATTGTTACCGCACTATTAAGTGTAGTAGTACCTGTTCTAGTGTTATTTCCAATATGTGTAAATGGCCCATTAATTATGGCAGATCCTGATAAACTTGTTATCAATGATGTGGCTAAATCAGCAGTTACATTATTTTCAATATGTAAGTCGTCATCAATGGAAATACTACCTGTTCCTGAAGCACGTAATTCTAAATCTGTATTTGACGTAGACGTTGTAATAAAATTATTATCTAAAATAATTTCATTTTGTTCAAGTCTGTCAAACTGTAATGTGTTGGTAATATTAGCATTAGTTGTAAAAATATCATTGACAACTGTTAAATTTTCTGTTATGCTAACATCAGTATTGCTTACTACAACTTTACCAGTACCATTAGCTCTTAGTTCTAAATTACTGTTTGATTCAGTAGAACTTATATAATTTGTTTCAAATCTTACATTATCGCCTTGTAAGTAACCATCAACAGTTATATCATTAGTTACTACTAGATTTCCATTATTGGTGTATGTTCCAATTTCATTTCGTGTTCCGGTTTGTGTAAGCGTTCCTGTAATTATACTATCATTTAGTACTGTATCTGTGCTAACAGTTAGATTATTATCAATTTGTAAATTATTTTCTGAAACATAGATTTTACCAGTTCCACTAGCACGTAGTTCTAAATCTCCGTCACTGCTTATTGTAGTAAAATAATTTTCTCTAATTTTTATTTGGTCTGTAAAGAATTCTTGTGAACTAACACTGCTAACTGCTGTAAGGGATTGAAAGTCTAATGCGCCTTTAACATCTATAGTGTTTTCAACTATAACTAGTTCGTTAGTTACTATTTTACCTGTGCCTGAAGCACGTAGTTCAAGATTACTATTTGAAACAGTTGTAGTAATAACATTGGTATCAATATGAATATCGTCTAATCTAATGCTACTAGTATCAATATCAGAAAGACCTGTTAAGTTTCCTTGTATAGTGCTATTGCCTGTAAAATTAGCAGGACCAGTTACAACAAATGTACCATTAATTGTAGTAGCATTTAAACTTAGTGTTGCTCCAATGTCTGCTTGTAAGTCACCAGTTAGTTCTACGTCGTCTTCAAATTCAATGCTATCAGTTGTTCCTAAAGTTCGTAAGTCAACATCGTTATTACTTGTCCCAACAATATTGTTTTGTGATATGTACAGCCCTTCAGTATAAAGATCTTCAGCAGTTATGCTATTAGAAATAACGTCTCTACTGTTTAGTGTTTTACCAAGTGTTAGATCGTTGTCAATTTGTACACTGCTGTTTGTTACAGATACATTACCAGTACCGCTGGCAATCAATTCAAGATTGCTGTTTGATTCTGTTGTAGTAATTTTATTACCAGCAATTTTAATATCATCAAACGGAACTAGATCATCGTTTAAATTTAAGAAGCCACTCAGTGTATAGTTTCCGCTTACTACTTTGTCGCCAACTAATGTTGTATTTCCTGTGTGTACAATATTACCTGTAACTGTTAGTTTTTGTAAATCAACAGTGTTTGCTGTTAAATCATTTTGTATTTCAACTGGATTTAAGAACTGTACAACGCCGGTGCCTGCGGCTTCTAATTCTAAGTTACTGCTAGATATTGTGGTTGTTATTCTGTTTTGAAATAGTTCAATGTTTTCACCAACAACTCTTTCAGTAAATAATACACTCCAGCGTTCGGCGTCACTACCTAAATTGTGTACTTTGTCAAATGTTGGTTCTAAGTCAATACTTACAGGAGCATCAAAACTAATTGAAGAACTTCCGCCGCCAGCTCCGCCGCCGCCAAACGTAACTGCTCCATTAACAATCATATCTCCATTAACAGTTATTTGTTTTTCTATATCAACATCACTATCAAGTATAGTTGAACCACTAGAAGGATCTATATTTAAATCTCCGCCTATAGTGTTAATGTTGCTGTCAGTTAATTGTATATTTCCTGCTGTAATTTGAGACGCATCAATTTCAGTGTTATTAACGCCATCGCTAAAACTAATATTTGTTAGCCCTGTTGATCCGCCACCTAAGCCGTTGGCTGTTATAAATCCGGTATCTTGATCTACAACAAATGCCTCTCCTACTCTAAAGTTACCGTCTTGATCAACACTTTGATAATATATCTTACCTGTGTTTACTTCAACTGTTTCATTTTGTTGTGTAACAATAGTTGGGTCATTTTCAACACTTGTACCAGCGCCTACATAAGCAAAGTTATGTTGTATCAAATACATCAAACATTCGTTACCGTCTGCTTCGGCACCTACTGTACCATAAACGTTTACTGATCCAATCGATCTAAGTTCAGCACCTTTTTTAATTGTACTTCCGTCTGGTGTTAATCTTCCTACTGATCCATTAGTAGCATATAGCCCTTTAGAAGCAAAATATGTAAATGAATTTAACCACTCTACCCTAACACCGTTTGTCATAAACAACGCAATACTTCCAGGTGTAATAAATGTTACACTATGAAATAACATGCTTGCTTCAATACTATTTGAAGTTGCTACGCTACCGTCAACCAATGCTCCGCGTCCAGCACTTTCATCACTGCTATCTGATGATGTAATTACTGATATATTTCTAATATACGGACTTCTAGTATCAACTTGAAAGTTATTAGCAAACCTAAAAGCATACCCTGTGTTGTTTGTAGCATTGTAATAAAAGTTTGAGACTGTCAAATTTTCGACAGTAACTTCGCCGTTTAATAAGAATGCGTCTTTATCGTTGTTACTAGTGTGGGGATATACGTTAACACTTCGAATGCCTTCACCGTTTACTGTGACTCCTTTTGGTATAGTTAATGGAAAGTATTCTTCGTAATCGCCAGTATAAATGTAAACTTGATCTCCTGCTGATGCTTGACTTAGAGCATACTTGATTGTTCTAAAAGGACCCATCTGATGATCACCAACATTCGTATCATCGCCTTCAACAGCACTCACATACCATGTATTACCTGGTCTAGCACTAATTGTTGTAATTCCAGGAACACCAAAATTTGTTGTTGTTAGAAATTCTCCATTGATAGTTCTAGTATGTATTTCTTTCCATTTTTCAGTTGGAGAACCAATATTATATAAATCAGTAACGGAAGGCATTATGTCTGAACTTATCTTTCCGTATACAGACAGTCTATCTTCAGCACTACTATCGCCGAATGTTATGTTTCCATCAAGTGTTACATCTCCAACAGCATGTAAATTTCCACGCATCAATACATCAGTAAATGAACTATCGTCTGTACCTAATTCAATCCTGCCGTTGCCGTTTGTTCTTATTTCTAAATTAGAATTTGTTACAGTAGTTTGAATTGTACTATTATCAAAGTACAAATCGTTAACAGATAGTGTAGGAAAATTTATGTTTGCTGTTGCTGAATTAATTGTAATAGGAGTGTATCCAACATTAGAAATAACTCCGGTGGAACCATTGATAACTGTGTCAGTAATTTGTAAAAGTCCAGAGTCAACAATTAAATCTTTAAATACAGCATCGCCGTCAACTGTTAATTCTCTTGGAACAATATCCGTGCCAACACCTACTTTACCGTCAGTAACATTGAGATATAATAGGTCAGTTTCGAATGCTAAATCAACCCCATGTCGTTTGAGATTGTCCTTAAGCATTGGTCCTGAAATGCGGCCTAATGTAGACATGATTTGCTCCTTACAGTGTATTTATTGTAAGGAAGGA
>Ga0055584_100002188_pt1 | contig 19346 bp, 9 predicted proteins | sample OSDHelmetaG_FD_58716 | JGI IMG/M metagenome (GOLD analysis project Ga0055584, IMG submission 58716) | Pelagic marine sediment microbial communities from the LTER site Helgoland, North Sea, for post-phytoplankton bloom and carbon turnover... | ecosystem: Environmental > Aquatic > Marine >... | reverse complement strand
GCCGTCGGAGCCCGTGCCCCACCGGACCTCCCCCAACGAGGTCACCCTGCGGTCCGCGCCGGTCCTGATGTTCTCCAAGCGCAAGCCCGGGTACGGCGAGGCCATCGAGCGCTTCCTCGAGGGGCTGGCAGAGCTCGAAGAACTCCCCGAGGGCCTTCGCCGGGTCGTCGGTGATCACCCCGCGGGGTCGGAGCCGGGCGCGGACGGCGAGTCCGATGGGGGGGGCAGCGACCCGCTGGCGGGGTTCGACCCGGTGCTGACGAAGCCGGCGAACCGGGATCAGGTGGCCGTCCTGGAGCGCCTGCACACCCACGGCACCGTCGTCGTCCAGGGCCCGCCGGGCACGGGCAAGACCCACACCATCGCCAACCTGCTCGGCCACCTGCTCGCCCAGGGCAAGTCGATCCTGGTGACGGCGCAGTCGGCGAAGGCCCTGCGGGTCGTCCGCCAGCACCTGGTCGAGGAACTCCAGCCCCTGTGCGTCAGCGTCCTGGGCTCCGATCGGGACAGCCGGGCGGAGCTCGAGTCCGCCGTCAACGGCATCGTGCAGCGCTTCAACCACCACGACTCCGAGAGCTTGCAGGGGTCGTCGGGCGAGCTGGCTCGACGGCGGGCTCACCTGCGCGGGCAGGTCGAGGCCCTGCAGCGCGAGCTGGCGGACGCGTGCTCGCGCGAGCACAAGCCCCTCGTCCTGGGCGGCGAGTCGAAGACTCCGGCGGACCTGGCGCGGTGGCTTCGGGCCCACGAGCAGGCCGACGGCTGGATCCCGGGGACCATCGATCCGGCCGCCGCCGCGCCTCTGTCGCAGGCGGAACTGGAGGACCTCTACTCCACCAACGAGAGCCTGCCGCCCGATGAGGAGGAGGCGATCAGCCTCGGCCTGCCGGACCCCGAGGCCCTGACCGCCCCCGAGACCCTGGAGGAGGCCTGGACCGCCCTGCAAGAGTTCGACGAGTCCGAGGACGAGGCATCGGCCGACGCGTGGCGCCCCGAGGAGGTCGAGGCCGACGACCTGGCGCACGCCCATGCATGGGTCGAGGAGCTCTTGGGTGGCCTGGGCGAGCTGCCCGGCTGGACGCGGGGCGTGGTCGAGGCCGGGTTGGGCGCCGGCGCCGCCTTGGCCGCGTGGACCGCGTTCGCCGAGTCCGTGGACCGGGTCGCCGCCCGCGCGGAGGAGCTGGCCGGCCGGGCGATCGAGTTCGCTCCGGAGTCGTCGCTGCCGTGGCCGATCGGCGAGCAGCTGGAGGTCGCCAAGGAACTCCAGCCGTCGTTCGATGCGGGGCAGGCTCCTGGCCGGTTCAAGCTCCGATTCAAGCCGGCCTGGCGGGCCTGGTTCGACGGCGTGCTGGTCAACGGCGAGCGCATCGCGTCGCCGGAGTCGTTCGCTGTCGCGCTCGAGTACCTCCGGCTGCGGGAGCAGCGCGAGGGGCTGGTGACGACCTGGGAGCGGCTGGCCCCCCTCGTCGGCGCCGCTGCCCTGGTGGAGGCTGGGTCAGGGGAGCCGGAGCGGCCGCTCGGCCCGCCCGCCTGGGAGGTGCGGCGAGCCCTGGAGTGGGCCGACGTGGGCTGCTCGGGGGTGACGGACTGGCTGGACGCCGTCGGTTTCGACTGGCGCGCGGTGCGCGACCAGCAGCCGCCCACGGGGAGCGCCACGGAGCGGCTGGATCGGTTCGTGACGACGCTCCGGGACGTCGCCCTGCCGGCGTTGAACGCTGCCTGGCGGGAGCAGTCGCGGTCGGAGTACGAGGCGGTCCTGGCCGAAGAACTCCCGCACATCGAGGCAGCCTGCAGGGGCGCCGACCCGACCGGGGTGCTCTCGGCGATCCGCGGGGCGGCCGAGGAGCGGGACGTCGAGGGCTATCGCTCCGCGCTGCAACGCCTGGAGGGATTGGCCCACCGGGCTGCGCTGTCGGAGCGGCGTGACGACGCCCTGGGCCGCCTCTCCGCAGCCGCCCCCTCGTGGGCGGCCGCCGTCCGGCACCGCCGAGGCGCCCACGGTGCCGCGTCCGCCCCCGGGGACATCCGCGCCGCCTGGGCCTGGGCCCGCTGGTCCGCCCTCCTCACTCGGCATCTCGCGCTCGACCCCGACGCCATCCAGCGGCGCCTGAGCTTGGCGAAGAGCGAGCTGCAGGACGTGGAACGGACCTATGCGGCCACCAGCGCCTGGCTGAGCCAGGCAGCCCGCACGACCGAGGTGCAAATGCAGGCCCTAACCGGCTGGGTGGACACGGTCCGGCGCATCGGCAAGGGCACCGGCAAACGTGCGCCGCGCTTGAAGCGGGAGGCGCGGCGGCTGCTGGACTCCTGCCGCAGCACCGTGCCGGCCTGGGTCATGCCCATGTCGCGGGTGGTCGAGACCTACGATCTCAAGGAGACGCAGTTCGACGTGGTGGTGATCGACGAGGCGAGCCAGCTGGACGTGCTGGGGCTGGTCGCCTTCGCCCTGGGCCGGCAGGTCGTCGTGGTGGGCGACAACGAGCAGGTCAGCCCGGCGGCGGTGGGTCAAGACCAGACGCGGGTGCAGGCGCTGATCGACCAGTACCTCGCCGGGGTCCCCAATGCGCTGCTCTACGAGGGCCGCACATCGATCTACGACCTCGCGCGGCAGGCGTTCGGGGGGCGCATCCGCCTGCGTGAGCACTTCCGCTGCGCGCGTCCGATCATCGAGTTCAGCAACCAGCTCTGCTACGAGCAGGCCATCCTGCCGCTGCGCGACACGTCGCGGAGCACCTTGCTGCCCCACGTGGTCAGCGAACGGGTTACCGGTTGGCGGAACGGCAAGGTCAATGCCCAGGAAGCCCTGCACGTCGCCAGCCTCGTTGCCGCCATGTGCCGGCTCGACGCGTACGAGGAGTGCACGGTCGGCGTCGTGTCGTTGCTCGGCTTCGAGCAGGCGCAGGCGATCGAGCGGCTGCTGTCGCGCCACATCGACCTCGTCGAGATCCAGGAGCGGCGCATCGTCTGCGGGACGTCGGCGCAGTTCCAGGGCGACGAGCGGGACGTCATGGTCCTGTCGATGGTGGAGCAGGAGCCCGAGGGCGGAGTTCACCGCTTGCAGGAGCGCGCCGAATACAAGCAGCGACTGAACGTCGCCTCGAGCCGGGCCCGGGACCAGCTGTGGGTGGTCCACTCGGTCGACCCGGGGCACTTCAAGGCCCAGGACCTGCGTGGTCGGTTCTTGAACTACGTCAAGGACCCGTCGGCCGCGTCGCGCGACTTGAAGCGCGTCGAGGTGAAGGCGGACTCTCCGTTCGAGATCGCCGTCGCGCGGGACCTGGTGGGTCGGGGGTTCGCCGTGGAGCCGCAGTTCGCGGTGGGCGCCTACCGGATCGATCTGGTCGCGACTGGGCCGGACGGATCGCGGGTGGCCATCGAGTGCGACGGAGAGCGCTTCCACGGCCCCGAGAAGCTGCAGGAAGACCTGGAGCGGCAAGGGATACTCGAGCGGCTCGGGTGGCGCTTCATCCGCATCCGGGGCGGCGCGTACTACCGCGACCCGAAGGCGGAGATGAACCGGGTCGTCGAGCGACTGGACGAGCTGGGCGTCGGGCCGGGGGGGCGCGCGGATCCGGCGGCGGAGCGAACCGGCGTGGAGCTGCTGGCCCAGGTTCGGGAGCTGGCGGCGCAAGTTCGGGCCGAGTGGGCGGAGGCCGCGGACGGCGAGGGCGAGACGGCCTGGGAGGCCGAGTCGACGAACGGGGATTGGGTCGGCGCGTCGGCCCAGGAACCCCAGGGGCCCGATCGGAGGGCCGGCCGCGCCCGGTCCGTCTCCCGCGCCGGTCGCGGGCAGCCCGAACCTCGGCCTTCCGGGGCGCGGCCGTCGAGCCCCCCGGCGGGCCTGGGGTCGAGCGAGGAGCGCCTGCTGGCGGCGGTGGACGACACCTGGAGGGGTCGCGCTGAGCTGGTGGAGCGGTGTGCAATCGCCAGCGGGGACTGGCTGCCGACGATCAAGGCGTTGCTGGCGTCCGGGCGGGTCGAGAAGACCGGAAAGAAGAGAGGCACGAAGTACCGGCTCGCTTCGGCCGCCGAGCGGGGGCCCGCCGTGGGCGCGCCGGCGGACCGCCTCGCGGACCGCCTCGCGGAGCCGCCTCGACCGCTCGCGCGGCTCCCCTCGGGGCGGATCGCCTCGGTCGGAGGTGGATCGGCGGAGCCGTCCCCGCGCGTCGCCGTCGTCGTCCCCCGCCGCCTGGAGCCCAAGCCGATCGTGCCGCACAAGAGGAACGGGCCAGCGCCGCCGATCAAGTCGCTGTCCCGCGCGCTGGCGCACTTCCTGCCGAATGAGGATGAGGTGTGTCCGTCCTGCGGGGAAGAGTGTGGCCTCATCCTGGGCACGCGAGGTCCCTATTGGCAGTGCTCGGCGCCAGAGTGCGCCCGCCCCCGCACCGTTGCCGGCGAGCAACTGTCGGCGTTCACCGACTCCGTCTGGGGGGCGCTGCACTGCCGCCGTTGCAACGGGCTCTTGGCATCCGATGCCCCGGGGGCGGGGATGTGGCTGCGGTGCGCCCAGTGCGATCACCGCGACACCTGGCAGACAGTCGGCACCCGGCTGGCCGGGAAGGACCGTTGATGACCACCAGCCCCGATGGCTTGGAGACGCCGGTCTCCGACTACCTCGAGCTCACCCTGCGCGAGCGGGTCCGGCAGGCGGGCCTGGTCTACTGGCTCGACCGCGACGGCCTCTACACGGGGGTGGTCGACGAGCTGAGGAGCCGGGAAGGGGATGGCGGGTTCCCGCACCCCATCGTCGCCTTCCGGGGCAGCTACCTGGAGACGATGTTCGACCTGGAGCGGTTGTTCGACTCCGTCGACCCCCGCCCCGTGCTTCTGCACCTCCCCGCCCTCAACGAGGAGGCCCTGCGGGCGACCCCGCTGCTGGAGTTCGTCCGGGCCGGCAAGCGGTTCCGCACGTCCCTGGAGACCCTGGTCACCGACGCGGCCACCGGCCGCATCCGCCCCGACGCCATCGCCGAGTTCCTGGCGACCAGCCCGTCCCAGCTCAGCGAAGCCGACGCGTGGTTCGTCCGCGAGCTCAACCAGCCGGCCGGGGGCCTCGCGACCCAGCTCGGGTTGATCACCCCCTCCGCGGCCCTCGAGCAGCTGCTCAACCGCGGCCAGCTGCTCGAGCGGGCGCGCCACGAGGGGGATCGGGCGGAGCTGTGGGCCTGGCTGGAGGTCAAGCTCGGCCTCGACCCGGCGTGGCGCCAGGAGTCCGGCGTCGAGGACGCCCCCGAGGACATCGCCGCCGCGGTCACCGAGTGGGTGCTCTGCGTGGAGTACGTGCACGACCTGACCGAGGGCCGCGAGCCCCGGGTCGAGCGGCTCCGTCGGTTGCGCAGCCTGCCCGCCGGCCTGGCCCAGGAGTGCTCCGCCACCGCCGCCCACCTGCGCAGCCGGCACCCCGCCCACTACGAGCGACTCGCGCGCGAGGTGCAGGAGCGCCTGGGCGACGAGGCGGCCAGCGCATCCCCCGAGGACCTGGGCCGCATCGACACGTTCCCCTTCGAAGAGGACGCCGTGCTGCGGGCGGCCATCGACGCGCTGCCCCAGGACGCGTGGGCCCAGATCCGGACCTGGGCGTCGGGCCGGCTGTCCGGCGGCAGCTTCTGGCTGCGGGACCGCGACCGCCGCGCCGCCTGGGAGCTCCTGCTCGCTGCGGTGGACCTCGGCGAAGCCATCGACGCCGCCGGACCCGGCCTGGGGGTGGACCACAGCCACGAGGCGGCGATGGCGCGCTACACCAGCGTCGGCGCGCCCGTCGACGCTGCGCACCGTCGGCTCGAGCAGGAGTGCTGGGCCCGGCGCCACGCCGAGCTCCCCCACAGCACGGCCCTGCGCGGGGGCCTGGCGTTCCTGCGGCAGGCGTACCGGGAGTGGGCCGACCGGTGGGCGCGGGACTACTCCCGGCTCTGCGAGTCCGTCGGGTTCTTGCCGCCGACCCAGCTCCAGCAGCGGTCGTTCTTCGACGAGGTCGTGCGGCCGTGGGCGTCCGAGTCCGGCGTGGTCGCGCTGTTCCTGGTGGACGCGCTCCGCTTCGAGATGGCCGCGCAGCTCGCCGCGGGGCTGCAGGGCCAGGCGGCGACGGACGTGCACCTCAACGCCCGGCTGGCCGAGCTGCCCTCGCTGACGGCGGTGGGCATGAACGCGCTGGCCCCGGTCGCCCAGGGCGGCAAGCTGCGGCCGATCCTGAAGGGGTCCAGCTTCGGCGGGTTCCGCACCGCGGAGTTCCAGGTCACCTCGCCCGAGAGTCGGCACCGGGCCATGCAGGCAGGCGCCGGCGGCGCGACCTGCCCCCGCTACACGCTGCAGGAGGTGCTGGGCCGCACCCCCGAGAGCTTGCGTCGCGGCATCGCGAAGGCAGACCTCGTGGTCGTGCACAGCCTGGAGATCGACGAGGCGGGCGAGAAAGGCCTGGGCTACGCGGTCTTCGAGGGCGCGCTGCAGAGCCTCCGGGCGGCCTGGAAGCTGCTGCGCGACGCGGGGGTCCGCAAGTTCGTCATCACGGCCGACCACGGCTTCCTGCTGCTGGACGAGCAGACCGGCAGGACCACGCCCCACGGCAAGAAGACCGACCCGAAGCGGCGCCACGTCGTCTACCCCCACGCCATCCGCCCGACGGGCCAGGTGTCCGTGCCGTTGGCCGACCTCGGCTACGAGGGGGTCGAGGGGCACCTGGTGCTGGCCGAGGACACGAAGATCTTCGACATCGGCCACACCGACCAGACGTTCGTGCACGGCGGGAACTCGCTGCAGGAGCGCGTGATCCCGGTGCTCACACTGCACCACCGCAAGGCGGGCGGCAGCGGCACGCTCAGCTACGGCGTCACCGCGTCGATGCAGCCGGGCATCGCGGGCATGCACTGCGTCCGGGGCACCGTGAGCGTCGTCGTGCAGGAGGGCTTGCCGTTCGGCGGGGTCCAGCAGGTGGAGCTGGCCTTGCGCGCAGCCGATGCCGAGGAGGTCCTGGCCGAAGTCGTCGACGTCCGCCACGCCACGCGGACGCCGGGCGGCCTCGTGGTGGAGGTGGGGGTCGAGTTTGAGGTGTTTTTCCGCCTGACGGGGCCCACCGACGACCGCGTGGCCGTCGAGCTGTTCCACCCCATCGGCGCCGAGTCCGTGAAGCCGGGGCGGACAGTCGGGCGGTTCGCCGTGGCCGGCGTCGTGGCCGTGGGCGTGGCCGCCTCGGGCGGCGGCGACACCGAGTGGCTGGACGGGCTGGCCGACCCCGGCGTGCGGCGGCTCTTCGAGCACCTGGCGGCCCACGGGTCGATCACCGAGGCCGAGGCGACGAAGCTGCTGGGTAGCCCCCGCGCGTTCCGCCGGTTCTCGCGTGAGTTCGAGAAGCACGCCGCTCTGGCGCCGTTCGCGGTGAGGGTGGAAGTGACCGCGGCGGGCAAGCGAATCGTCCGCGAAGGAGGCAAGGCATGACGATGCTGACCGCGCGAGACCGCGACCACGTGTTCGAGGCGCTGCGGAAAGGGCTGGTCCCGGAGCGGGGGCTCGATGCCTTCGCTGTGGGCGTGGAGCGCCCCCGCGACGAGCTGAACCGGCAGCTGGACCTGGCGGCGGCGTCCGAGGGTTCGATCAAGTTCCTGCGAGGCGGCTACGGCTGCGGCAAGACGTTCATGGCCCGCCTCGCGGTGGTCGACGCGCAGCGGCGGGGGTTCGCCACGAGCTTCGTGGTGGTGTCGGACAACGACCTGAAGTTCCACCGCTTCGACGACGTGTACCGGAAGGTCGTGACGGAGCTGAGCACGGCGACCTGCCCGCGCGGGGCGCTGGGCGATGTCCTGGACCGGTGGATCGGCAACATCGAGGAGATGCTGATCGACGGCGGCGCCGACGAGGACGCCGACGACTTCGACCAGCGGGTGCGGGACCGCCTGGAAGAGGAGCTGGCCAGCAAGACGCGCGGGCAGGCACCCCAGGACTTCGCGCGGGTGGTCCAGGCCATCTTCGACGCCAAGCAGGAGGGGGAGCTGGCCGAGGCCGGGGCGCTGCTGAGCTGGCTGTCGGGCAGCGGCAACGTGGCGGCGTCGGCCCGCAAGCGCGCCGGGGTCAAGGGCGACATCGGCAGCCGGGACGCGTTGGACTACCTGCGCGGCGTCGTCGAGATCGTGAAGGCGGCCGGCTACAAGGGCCTGCTCATCGTCATCGACGAGGCCGAGACCATCCTGCGGATGCGCCGCGACAGCCGGCACAAGTCGCTCAACGGCATCCGCCAGATCAGCGACGCGTCGCCGGACTTCCCGGGCTTGCTGTGGCTGTTCACCGGGACGCCCGAGTTCTTCGACACGCGACACGGCGTGGCCGGCCTCGCGCCGCTGAACGACCGCATCGAGTTCAAGAAGCACGGTGGGTTCGCGAGCCTGCGGCAGCCCCAGCTGGAGCTGCGTCCGTTCCACGCCGAGCGACTGCGAGACGTCGCGTTGACCCTGCGTGCCCTGTACCCGGTCGAGGACCGGCGCCGGCTGGAGGAGCTCGTGAGCCGTGAGTTCATCGACCACCTGGTCGCGCAGGTTACGTCCGGTTTCAAGGGCGACGTGGGGGTGGTCCCCCGCCAGTTCCTGCGTGAGTTCGTCGGCCAGCTGGACCTGGTGGACGAGAACCCGGCCTATGTGCCCATGGACGTCTACGGGTTCAAGCCTCAGCAGCTTCGCCCCGAAGAAGAGTGGGCCGTGAGCGGCACCGCGCCCCCGGTCGACGGCGCCGACGACGAGCTGGTGCCCGAAGTCGACCTCTGGTGAGCGTGTTCCAGCGGCTGGAGCCGCGGCTGCAGGACGCGATCGTGGGGCGGCTGGGCTGGAGCTCGCTGCGCCCGGTGCAGGAGGAGGCCGGGGAGGCGCTGCTGGCCGGCAAGAACGCGGTCGTGCTCGCGCCCACGGCCGGCGGCAAGACCGAGGCGGCGCTGTTCCCGGCGCTGTCGATGATGGTGGCCTCGCCCCCGGTGGGCGTCGGCACGCTCTACATCGCGCCCATCAAGGCGCTGCTCAACAACCAGGCGCGGCGGCTCGGCGAGTACACGGAGATGGTCGGCCTGCGCCGCTTCGTCTGGCACGGCGACGCGACGGCGGGGGACAAGAAGCGGTTCAAGGACGAGCCCACCGAGCTCCTGATGACGACGCCCGAGTCGCTGGAGGTCATGTTGGCGTCGGCGAAGGTGCCCATCAAGCGTCTGTTCGGCGACCTGCGGATGGTCGTGATCGACGAGGTTCATGCGCTAGCCGGGAGCGACCGCGGCGCGCACCTGATGAGCGTGCTGGAGCGACTCACGCTGCTCACGCCTCACGACGTGCAGCGGGTCGGGCTGAGCGCGACGGTGGGCAACCCCGATGCGATCGTGCAGTGGCTGACGGGCTCGTCGGCGCGTGAGGGGGTGGTGGTCGATCCCCCCAAGCCCAAGGCGGCGCGTGAGTTGCTCGTGATTCACCACGACTCGCTGCTCGACATCGCGCGGGACGCGTCGCGCCGGGCGGCGGGCCAGAAGAGCCTCTTCTTCTGCCAGAGCCGCGCGACGACGGAGCAGGTCGCGACGCGCATGAAGGCCGACGGCACGGACGTGTTCGTGCACCACAGCTCCGTGAGCAAGGAGGAGCGTGAGCTGGCCGAGGAGCGGTTCCACCGGGGCAGCAACGCCTGCATCGTCTGCACATCCACGCTGGAGCTGGGCATCGATGTGGGGGACCTCGACCGGGTCCTGCAGGCCGACGCGCCGGACACCGTGAGTTCGTTCCTGCAGCGCATGGGACGCACCGGCCGCCGGGAGGGCGCGCGCGCCAACATGACGTTCTTCTGCGAGAGCCCCGAGTCGGTCCTGCAGGCGGTCGCGCTCATCGAACTGGCGAAGTCCGGGTGGGTGGAGCCGGTCCCGGTCAACGACCGCTGCTGGCCGGTCTTCGTGCACCAGCTGCTCGCGATGGCGCTGGCTGACGGTGCGGTGCGGCCCCAGACGGCCTGGGAGTTGTTCCAGCGCGTGCCGGACCTGCGGGGAATCGACCGGACGGAGTTCGACGCGGTCGTCGATCACCTGGTCGCCGAGGGCTACCTGTTTGCCGAGGGGGGCCTGCTGGCCATGGGCGAGCGCGCCGAGCGGGCCTACGGCCGTAAGAACTTCATGGAGCTGTACGCGGTGTTCAGCACGCCCGAGCTCTACTCGGTGGTCACGATGAGCGGCCGGGACCTGGGGTCGCTGCAGCAGAGCTTCGTGGACCGGCTGGTGGAGGACGCCAGCTGCTTCCTCCTGGGCGGCAAGCCCTGGCTGGTGGAGCTGGTGAACCACAAGGAACGCCGGGTCCGGGTGATGCCGGCGCCCCGCGGCCGAAAGCCCAGCTGGGGCGGGTACCTGCCGGTGTTCCTGGGGCAGCAGGTGTGCGAGCAGATGCGGGCGGTGCTGCTGGGGGACGAGGACCACGGCTACCTGCACTCGGGCGCAGCCGAAGTCCTCGCGGACCAGCGGGCGGACCTGGGGTCGATGCTCCGCGAGGGCAAGTCGGTCTGGGCCGAAGAGGGCAACACGTTCTGGTGGACGTTCGCCGGCGGGCGAATCAACCAGACTCTCAAGCAAGTCCTGACCTGGCTCGGCTGCGAGAAGGTGGTGGCGGACAACACCATGGTCCGCTGGCTGGCGACCACGGGCCGCCGGGGAGGGGAGGGGTTCGACCCCATGGCCGAGATCCGCCGCGCGGACACCTGGTCCGACGCGATGCGCCGCGAGGTCGAGGCGGCGCTGCCGCCCTACCGCCTCAGCAAGTTCCAGCGCGCGCTGCCCGACTGGGCGCAGCGGGAGATGCTGGCGGGGTATCTGCTGGACTGGGAGGGGGCGCAAGCCGTCGCGGAGGCGTCGGGGTCGAGGTTGCGGGTGGTGCGGTGAGGGGCGGCGGGGAAGGCCGGCTGCCGGGCAGCCTGGCGACCAGACCGGGCTCGACATCGCTGCCTGACTTGCGAACGTGGAGTCCTGCAGCCGGGGGCAATGGAACTGGCGACTGCTTCTGAGCGGGCTGTCGCGGCCCGGGAATCTCTGTAACGTGGAAAACAAGGTCGGGGTGGGTGTCATGAGTTGGATGACGGGGTGTTTCGAGCCAGTGCCGCAGTCAAGCTCCCAGTTGTGTTCAACATGGCCCCGACTGAGGCTCCCATTGCTGTTCATGCTGTCGCTGCTGGTCACAGCCGTTGGCTGCTCGCCGCGCGGAGGCCGCAGTGGGTCGCGGGGCGACGACGACGACGCTGCGGACGACGACGACTCGGTCGAACCCGGGGACGACGACGACACCGGCAATGACGACGACGATGTAGACGACGACGATGTGGGCGACGACGACGACGCTGCGAACGACGACGACACGGCTGACTGCGCCTCCGACGAGATCGAAGACTGCAACGGCTCCTGTGCGCCGGCCGACTGGCTCGGCGACGGCCTCTGCGACAACGGGGGCCCGGATTCGGAGTACGGCGGCAACAACATCAACTTCGCGTGTGGGCAACTCAACTACGACGACGGCGACTGTGAGGCCACCGGCGACGATGACGATTCGATGGATCCCTGCGCGCCGCCGCTATCGATCCTGAATTGCGGCACGCCGGGACCCGTAATCGGCAGCTCGGGTTGGGCAAACCCCACCATTGGCGCTCCTCCGACCTCGTGTTCCGGAGTTTGGGCGGCGGCGCCTGTCACCCGCGCGTTGCCGTCAGGCGTGGTCAGCGCATACGTGGGGTACTACGGCGGTGCGGACGCCAGGCCGCTGTTCCAGTACCTCGGGAACGGCGCCGGAGTGATTGCAGACACCACCACGAATCCTTTCGCCAGCAGCTCGGGCGGAGGCGTCTACGATACCCACGTCGCCGGGGCGGTGATGCCGATGACCCCGGGCACCTCCCCCCAATCGGGCTGCATCGTCCTTTGGCCCTCGACGGACGATACCCCCTCCGACGGGGAAGTTCTGTTCACGGTGAGGCCCGCTGGCCCGACGGACGATCTGATCCACATCAACGTCGGGTTGGTTGCCGGGAGCGGCGCGAGTCAGGCGAACTTCGCGGATTCGCTCTACGCGGCCGCGGACCTCTTGTACTTCGGCACGGGCGAAGGCGTCGATCTCTACGAGGCCTGGACCTTCTACACGATCAGCGACAGCAACCTGTCGTACATCGACTCCTCCGGCTCGGCGATCGACTCGCTTCGCCAAACGGCGATGGGCAACGACGACCGAACGGTGAACCTGTTCGTCATCGGAGCCTTCGACGATTCGATCCTCGGCATCGCAGGCGGGATTCCTGGCCCGATCGGCCACCAGGGCTATCCGACTTCTGGCGTGGTCGTCGCGATGGAGCCGCACCTGGATGGAAACGGGGACGTCGACGCGACGTACATGGCGCAGACGATCGTCCACGAAATCGGGCACTACATCGGGCTCTATCACACCACCGAAGGATCAGGGTCCACCTGGGATCCGCTCTCAGACACTCCCCAATGCACGATGTCCTCGCCCACCCCGTCCGGCTGCGCGGATGGCGGCAACATCATGTTCTGGACCGGCGGCCCCGGCGATGATCAATCGACCCTCTCCCCCCAACAGGCGAACGTCTATGTCAGCTCTCCGATCGTTCAGTAGCGCCCTCGGCGCCTCGCTCCTGCTGCTCGGGTGCGTCCCAGGCGTGACCAGTAGCCCGCAGACCCTGCCCGAGGCAGGAGACAAGCCCGCTGTCGCTGCTCCGCCCGCTGTAGTGGAAGCTGGCGAGGAGAGCCCTCCGGCGGCTGGCAAGGACGAGAGCGCCGCGGCCACCAGCACGACTGTCGCAGCCCCGCCAGCGGCGAGCGCGCAGCCAACACCGCCTCTGGCCTCGACACCGTCCGCGGCTCTGGAGGGGGACCGGGAGCGGCTCATCGCACTGCTCTCCGCCTACGAGGGCCCCAGCGCCACAGGCACCCAGCTCCGCGAAGCGGCGGCCGACCCGATTCCTGGACTAATCGCGCTGTCCAAGGACGGAGCCCAAAGCGGTGCGGTCAGGCAGGGCGCCCTCCGGGCCCTCGGTGCCTTGGGCGGTGCCGAGGCAACCCAGCGACTGTCCGGGGTGCTTGCCTCGGACGCCATCCCAGCGGAGAAGCGCGCCGCGATCCAGGGCGCGGCACTGCTCTTGCCCGGGTCTGACGCCATGCGCTCGGAAGTCATCGATCACCTTCGTGACGCCAACCCGGGCGTTGCCCGTGCGGCGGTCCAGGCGCTCGCCTCCGACCCGCAGTCAAGGCCCGCCCTGGAGTCGCTGTCCGGAGAAACGGTCCCAGGGCCGGTGCGGACTGCGCTCGATGAAGCTCTGGGCCTGGCTGGAGCAGTCCCGCGCACACCTGAGGCGGTGCCCGCGCCGGAGGGCGACAAGCCCGCGGGGCGTGGGGGGCGTTGAGGCTGGCCTGCGTGGCCTTGCTCTGCCTTGCCGAGCCAGAGTGTTCCCGGCCAGCGGAAATGGATCCATCTGGCCATCTGGAACGGAGCCACTTCCACCACCCCCAAGACTGCTCCTGGTTGCAGTGCAACAAGCAATCAGAGGCGGTAGGAGATGCTGGAAGTGGCCAAGGTTCATGTTCTCAAACACAAGGTGCTCGTCGACGGGCTTTCGCAGCGACAGGTCGCTCGCTAGCTCGGCGTCGGGCGCAACACCGTCGCGAAATACCTGCAGCAGTCGGATCTGTCAAACGACACCCGGATCTGCCCCCCCTCCCAGGCAGCCACGACTCTCGCCCTTAGATCCACTGACAACGCACCGGGCATTAAGGCCTCCTCGGGGCCCACCAGATCATGATCGAGGCCGAGGATCAACTACTCCGCTCAGCGCAATCAGCAGAGCCCCATCCACCGTCCAGACGGGGCCAGACTGCAGCCCCACCACCGCGGGCCTTCCTCCATCCGGGTGGCGATGAAGCGGAGAACCTCGGGGGCACGGGGCAGAGCCCCAGCTTGTGTGCTCGGATGGGCGAGCCCAACGAGCCAAGGATGTGGTCCGGGAAACCGGCGGAAGGTCAGCCCTCGCCTCCGTCAACCACTCGCTGGCCTCGACAGACTTGTGATCGATGATCAGCCATCCGGGGCCGATTCCTCAACTGACGTCTGTGTGTGTCCACCATCACGCAGGGTGGCACCACCATTGCGGTCAGAGTCGAGTTCATCGGGGCCTCCGCGAAGCTTGCGCCCGGCCGACTCGACGTCCGCGATGGTGGTACGGAGCAGGGCGGCTACCTTCTGCAGTTCCAGCCCGGACAGGATGATCGGCAACGCCCCCTTGCCTCGCCGGGTCAAGAACACGAGACGCCCGTACTGGTCAACTTGCGCGGTGGCTCGCGCTGTCTCAACTGCCGAGGGGCCATGAGACGAAGCCCGGGGGTAGAAACGGCGACGCGCTTCTGTGCCCCCCCCTGTCTGAACGGCTGTTGGGGCACCGACGAGCAGGAGAGCCGTCCACTCAATGGCGAACCTCTCAAGGAGGCCCACGAACTCGCGGAACTCAACCACGGGGACGAGCGCGGCCCGCCGCCGGAGTTGCGGGCCGGGGGAAAGACTGAACCGGACGATGGGGACGCCGTTGTCATCTGTCGAGATCGACATGGTCGACCGGAGCTCGTGTAGAACCCAGTCTGAACTGGTCTCAGCGAAGATGTTCGGTCTCTCGCCAATTGTTGAGGTCGCCGGTTCCTCAATTCTCGGTCGGGCGGCGATGTTCTTCGGCCAGCCCGGGAGTCCGGCGGACCAGCCTTTCACCGCCGCGTAGCGCAGCGCCTCTTGGCCGACGGACGAGTCGGGTCGCTCGGCGGCTGCCGCTGCGGCTGCGATCCCATCGATAAGGGCCTCTGCGTTGCGTGAACCAAGTCCCATGAGCCTGGCATCGGCGGTCACCGCAAACGCCCAGGAAAGCTGTCCTCTCGCCTCTGCAAGGTTCTTGCGCTGGGCACTCAGTTCTGCCCGTTCCTCGTCGTCGAACCTGAGCCTGATTGGTCGCGGAGGAGCTGCGCGTTCCGCCGCGTGATGAGCCAGGCGCCGAACAGCCACCCGCGCCTTGCGCCGGCCCTCGCGACTGAGTGAGCACGCTTGCAAGTCGTCGCCGTCGTTGTGAAGCCTCATGCCGCAGATCCGCAGTCGCTTCCCGCCCTTCGCAGACCAACGCTTCGTCTTCTCCTTCGAGAGCGTCCAGCCCATTTTTCTGACCGCGTCGCGGACCGTTCTCATGGCGTCCTGGTGGAAGGACTCCCGGTGCTCTGAAACGCTGAGCACCAGATCGTCAGCGTACCGTGTGTATACCCAAGCCGAGTTCCCGAACGCGAGGTTGCCATTGGCGCGGATCAGGTGGTCGAGTGGAGCTGCTGACAGGTTGGCAAGCACGGGCGATGTTGGTGCGCCCTGCGGCAGCCCGGCGGCGATCGGCCGGCCTCCAAATGCCAGTTGGATGACGGCAGCTTGGAATTCCGGTGACCAGCCGGCCAGGGGGTGATCAAATGCTCGGCCTCGGCTTTCCGCCCAGGTTGGGTCCAACGCACGGCCCACCTGTTCCCGACGCACGCTCCCAAAGAAGTCTCGCACGTCGACCGACAGTGCTTGCACAGCTCGCCGGTGCACCGAGGCATGGAGGACTACGCTTCTGCCGGGCACGAACGCACAGGCGGGAGCCGCGACAGGAAGCGACTTGACCAGGAATGACGCAAGTTCGCCTTGAACCGACTTCAGCGCAGCCGACGGAACCTCGAGTTGGCGCCACCGCCCTCCGCCCTTCGGAATCGCGAGTCGTGCGTACTCCGAGTGGTCCGAAAGTGTCTTCACCCAACTCCAAGGCGCGCCCGGGTCAAATCCACCCCGTGTTCCACTCCTCGCATGGAGCGCCTCGGCAAGGTCCAACTCGGTCCTGCTAGGGGACGCCTCGGTTGACCGCCCGTACCAGGCTCTACGCCTGACGCCCTCACGGGGGGAGAGCAGGAGCAACGGACGTCGGTGGATTTCGAGCGCCCGGTACCGGGTTCGCGCGCAACGAAACAGCAACTCGTATACGCGGGCAAGCGTTGTTCTCGGCGCTCCCTCCTCCCAGCGTGCAAGGATTTGGTCGGTTTCCCCTGCCGGCAACCGGGGCGATCGATCTCCTTCGGAGATCATCCCTACCGACTGGACGAACAGCCGCCCGAGTCCTTCAAAGCGCGCGAGGCTCGGCGATTCCAGGGCTACCCGAAGGGCCGCTGAGACTTCGCTGAGGATTCTGGCTTGCTCGCCCATGTCAATCTATCCTGGGGGTGCCGTCTCAGGCCGTTATCCAATGCCGACTAGGTGTCTCCAGCAGTGCTGCTCCGGCGAGAGCCACGCCCCCAATAAGTTGGAGGCGTGGCTCTGTTGCTACCTAGACTGCTTGCTCGGAGAGCAGGAGCAGGGAGTTTTTCTGATACAGCTTTTGCGGGCGATAAAGGCACTTAGCGGCCGGAAAAGCTGTATCACGAAAAACCAAAGCACAGTGGGCGATACGCCTACGATCTAGCGAGTCGATCATACGGGGTGGTGCCCGCCGACGCGAGGCAGGCCACGGCTTTCTCCGGGCCGTTGGCCCTGGGACAGAGCGGAGGCGCCGCCGCCGCCGTGCCTGACGCGGCTCAAGCGCAAGCGGCCGGAGTGGCCTCGAACAGGAAGGTCTTCCCGTCCTGAACGAAGGCCGGGCATTGGCCGTGGAGCATCTCAAGCGCCTCCCGCAAGCTCTGGTGGACGTTCCTCCCCTTCCGGGTCAGCCCATACAGGGCCAGGACGTCGCGGAGCAGACCTGGGAGGTCATCTCCGTCGTAAGAAGACGCGACGACCCAGATGGAGCCAGCCAACTCTTCGGCGGGAACACGCTCCAGCCGACGTGCATCTCCGGTGGTCAGAATCGCCTTTGCCTCCAGCGTACGGTCGTGGCCGGAGCGCCAGACGAACCCGTCTTCCTCGCCGTCCCAGGAGAGCCGCGCCCCCTCGCTCATACCCTGGAGCACGGTCTTCAGTTCTCGCTTGACCGCGGGCCCCGCGTGATGCTTGTTGAAGGCTCTGGCCACCAGCGGCGCAAGGTCCAGGAAGTGGATGACGGGCACCTGCTCAAGGACGTTCAACGTCTGCGATTCCATCCGCTCCCGGACCCTCGCGTCGCCTTCGAGCCAAGCGTACCCATGGTCCGTCGCCGACGGCGGCATCCGAACCTCGACGCGGTCTGCCAGATCTGGCCTCTCCATGAGGCTGGCGATGCTCGCCGGCACAACGAGACGGATCATTTGCGTGAGCAACGGACTGCGGGTTTCGGACCGCTGCGGCAGGTCACGGATCGGGGTGATTAGGTTCATGTTCTTCTGGCTCCTTGACTTCGTTGTTGCTGACGAAGCGGCCGCTGCCACCAAATCGGCAGTGCCGCGCCCAGATATAGCGGAGCCATAATTCATATCGAAAAATCTGCGCCGGGCCCTTTCAACCGTGGACAAAGAGGTGGTCGGGACGGTGCCGAGGGAGTAGCGAGGCCCTGCAAGCGCCTTGGCCTGTAGCGAGCGAGTTGACCTGTCCGCAGTTCCAGCGAGAGCGGGGGATCGGCAGGCACTGATCACCACGCAGCGACGAGCCGGACCAGTACATCCAAGGTATCCGCCCGCGCGGGTATCCACCTCGGCGCCCCACCCACCCAGGCGACGTCCAACTTCATGTCGCGGCCGAGCCGTCGCTCAAGGCATCGGAGCAAGAACCAGCCCGGGGCCTCATGGCCGCACAGATTCACGCTCAGCGTCAGGCCCAGACACTCGTCCATCATCTGGCGGGAGCGGCCGATGAGCGGGCCGAGTCGCCGTCGGACGGCGGGCGAGGCGTGCTTCGCAGCGGCCCAGTACGCGCAGAGTTCGCGATTCTGGGCTTCTACATCCTGAACGGTCGCCGGGCCCAGGGGGTCGGCACGGACGACTACCTCCAGCGCGAGGCCCCGATCCGCAACCGCCGGGCCCAGCGGCAACAGCGAGCGGAGCCGTTGTAGCGGGGGGAGGCGCAGTTCGGCGCAGCGAGACTCGTCTTGCGCGGCCAGGGTGAGGAGCCTGGGGAGGCTGCTGGGCGCACCCTCCATGCGCTCGATCGGCAGGCGCAGTTGCTCGGCCGCGGTCCGGAGCTCATCGGCCACGGGGTCCGGGCCAGCGGCCGAGGGTTCGCTCAGGCTCCTTACAGCGATCCAGGGGCGGGACCCGCTCCCGCCCAGGTCGAGCCAGGCGGTTAGCTGTGTCGGCACGCCGACCTCCGTGAGCAAGGCGGCGACGTCTCGGAACGGCGTGTCCGCGGCGAGCTCCGTCGGCAGCAGCCGCCACCAGGCGCGTCCCGCAGCCGACGGGGTCGAATTCAGAGATGCCGCCGTAGACGGGTCGGACCTGAGCCTGACCATCATCGTTGGTCCCGGTAGTACTGCTCGAACTTGCGCGCGAACAGCTCGGAGTCCTCCTGCTTGGATCTCCCGATGCAGGCCCTGTCGAACCAATAGTGGGCGATCTCGTGGGCCAGGCCCAGCGTGTCGGCCTCGCCAACGGAGGTAGACAAGATGATCGCAGACTCGCCGCGGACCTGAGGAGTCGCGTCGTAGAACGCCGAGATCACGTAGTTCAACTGGTTGGCGGACTGCTTGTACGAAAGGAACCGGGCATCCTCGCGCATCTGCGCCTCCTTGATGATGAAGATGTTGAGATTGAACTGAACGCGGCAATCGGCGCCCTCAAGACCCTCCGCGTCAAGAAACGCCTCCATCAACGCCCAGAGCTTCGTCATCTCGGCGTGAACCAGCAGGGGCTCGTAGGCGCTGGCGAGGCCCTCGATCGGCGCGCCGTCGCGGGCCTGGATCGAGAGCGAGTACACGAGTGTGCGCGAGCCGCGCCTAAGTTGGGTCGTCGTCATGTGGGCGAACGGCAGGTCAGCGACATACTCCGATCGGAACGGCTCCGCGTGCGCGGCGCCCGGGATGCAGGGCGCGAGTAGCCCCAACAGCCAGGCCGACACAGCGAGCAGTCGTCGATCTCCCTTCACTCCGCGTGGGATCTTGCGGCCGCCGAGCCGCAGAGCCGGTCGATCTCGTCCCCTCGCCCGGCAACTCGTGGAACTGGCGGCGCCGCGGGCACTCATCGGCCGGCTCCGGCACCGCCGCGCTCGAACCCTCGACCGCGGCCGGTGGGACCCGACCAACGCGGCGAGGGAGCGAAGACGGCTGCGTGAATCGGGGCCCCGTCCCAGCTGAGGAGGAACCCCGTGCCGAGGGCGCAGGCGAACCGGTGGTCCTCCCCGAGCCCCGGAGACGGCTGGCTGGACGGTGTCGACGACAGTACCGAGTGGACCAGCCGCAGCGGCTCCAGCGTCGCC
>Ga0055584_100002186_pt1 | contig 19349 bp, 22 predicted proteins | sample OSDHelmetaG_FD_58716 | JGI IMG/M metagenome (GOLD analysis project Ga0055584, IMG submission 58716) | Pelagic marine sediment microbial communities from the LTER site Helgoland, North Sea, for post-phytoplankton bloom and carbon turnover... | ecosystem: Environmental > Aquatic > Marine >... | reverse complement strand
AATCCACCTTCGTAGGTTTTACTGAGATTACTGATAGAAATTAATGTTCGCACTTCAACCCAAGGTCTGTTTCCGGGAGCAGAAGTATACCCGCACATTGTAAAAGATAGGTAAGCGAGGAATCCCCAGGTAAGCAGCGCTGTTCAGACGCAAGCAGACTGTTTAGAATGCGGGCTGAGATCAACCAGGAGCGCCTGTCACAATGAATACAACAAGCAAACAAATAGAATATTCCTGTGGAGAAACCAGTCATCACGGCTATCTGGCCTGGGATCAGGATTCGCCGGGGCCACGACCGGGAATAATTGTCATTCATGAATGGTGGGGGCTCAATGAATATATCCATGAACGCGCCAATATGCTTGCCGAAATGGGCTACTGTGCTCTGGCAATTGACATGTATGGGGCTGGCTTCACCGCGCAGACTCCCGACCAGGCTGGCGCCGCCATGAATGCTGTACTCGGAGATATGGAAACAGGGACTGCTCGACTTCAGGCAGCCTACGATGCATTGCTCGCCCAGCCTGAGGTCGACAAGGAACGAACCGCTGCCATCGGTTACTGCTTTGGAGGCGCCATGGCACTGCATATGGCACGCACTGGTTTTCCATTAAATGCTGTGGTTAGTTTTCATGGCGCACTGGGCTCTTTCCATCGCCCCGCTGCCGGAGAAGTCAAAGCCAAAGTGCTGGTGTGTCATGGCGGTGGTGACGCCATGGTTTCAATGGACGACGTCGCCGCATTTCGCCAGGAAATGGATGCCGCCGGAGCGGACTATGAAGTCATCATCCATGACGGGGCCCCCCATGGCTTCAGCAGCAAGGAAGCAGACCAGAACGGTGAAAAATACGGGATTCCGGTTGGCTATGATGCCATCGCAGATACGGACTCCTGGAATGCCATGAAAGCTCTTTTCAAGGGTTGTTTCTGATACCCCGCAACCGCGACCGTCAATCAAAGGTTTGTAAAACCATAAACCGGTCATATGCCAGCGCGGCCTGTGGTTCGGCCGTGCCGGCAGGTGGGTCGCCGCCAGCACAACAGGCTCGGGCAATCGAATCGCCGGATCCAGTCCAGCCAGATAATACATAGCCGCATAACGACAACATCAGCCATGGCCGGAATCAATACCAGCGTCTGCAGCCGATTACGCGTAGCGTGCTTCTGCTGCATCCATAAGCGCTATATTTAAATTGAATAAACCGGGTGCTCAGTCACCAGCAAACGCTCACGACGGCTGACTTTAGAGATTGAATCTGCTGCAACAGTCTTGCCGATCTCAGAAGCGTAAGCCGCTTTAAAATCTGCCTCAGTTGCAAACCATAACTCTGAAATACCATCGTACTCAGCGTCTCCATCAGCCCCGACAAGATTGAATACCGCCCGCTGCAGGTTCGGAAGCTGTCTTGCCAGTGGTGCATGACTATCAAGCCACCAGCTGGAGAACTCGTTAAAACTCAATTCATCCGATCGTTTCAACAGAATCATTGCCTTGAACATGTCTACTCCTGGTCTGCTTTGGTTCGATGCAGTGGCCGGCCGCCAACCGCCAGCGATACCGCAACAACAATCTCATTTGCCCGTGGCGCATCGGCAATGCTGATCTCTGCAGCATCCATATCATCAAATTCCCATATCCTGTTCTTGTTGGTAATTGGCAAAACCAGAACCGATCCCGGCCCGCCCACTTTCTTGGTAGACGGAATGATGTCATCGCCCTGACCGACCGCTTTTCTCACGGGGGCTCCAAAACGCGGATGCATCAATGCTGCGGCATGTTCAATCTCACCATCAACGCCAATAATTGCGCCTTTGCCATAGCTTTGCACCTCATCCGGTTTTATCCCCAGGGCCTCCACCCCCCTGGCGGCCAGCAAGCCGCCGATCTCCGCCCCAAGATCATACAATGGCTGCAGATCTTCGACGTATTTACCCGCATAGGGATTACGGATCACTGCGGCAACAGTGACTTTACGCGATGGGGGGTTGACCGCCCTGCCCATCTCTTCACTGGTTTCTTCCAGCTGTATAACGGTTTTTCTAATTTTCAGTAAGGTCATTTTAAAGCTCTGTAATCCGGTAGTCACATTTTACCCAGATCACTGTGACCACAATCACAGTCATGCCTGGGTCATAGCGTTACATTATGCATCACAGCGAAGTCGGTGAATACAGCGGCAAGGTGTCATGAGATATACCCACCCTGCCCCAGCGCAATTCCTCACCGCATAGCGGAATTAGGCGGCTATCATGCCGCCAGTTTTTTCATCCAGCCTGAGTGTAGAATTCAACCTGGCTGGTCAAAATTCTTTTTCTGCATCCCTGCAAAATAAATCTGTGCTTATGGTTTCTCAGATGACAGGCTCGCATCCATAGTCAACACCATATCCCGTTAGCTGACTAAAGACAGATCACAATGACCTTGGATCCGGTGGCTACCGGGAAACAAATAGTGTCATCCGGCACCTTAACCAGTTCTATAGACATATCCTTCATGCTGTGATTAAAACCTCCAATTAGTGCAGTTGCAGCCTCTATAGAGACCACCGTTGCGCCACTGGCATCATCGTAAAATCCTGAGCTAGTATACAAATCACAGTCCGGTGTCGTAGTTTGCAGGCAACGATACCCGAGCAGCCAGCTTTTCGAACTATCAGGATCCACTGAAAACGCAAAATCAACTTCACTGTACCCGCCCGGAATAGTGACTTGATGAACATATACGTTGTTTGTATCGAGAGTGTTTTCCGCAGTGATGAGAACAGTCAATCCACCCTCCAGAGCCACACTACCTGAGAGGACAATTCTTCCACTGATCGTGGAGCCTGCAAGCATTGTCATATCAATACTTTCAAGAGGACGTCCACCCGCCAGCAATTCCGACTCGGCTTGGTCCAGCGTGGTTGTCGAGGCGCTATAAAAACCTGGCGAGACATAGGGTCCGCACCCTATGGGCGTAACACTACTGTGGCAGTTGTATCCGACAAACCAATCAATGGTGTCAGACGTAGGCACCCTGACCAGATATGCGATTTCAGTTGTGCCTGCATTCACTGTATAGGTCTGAGTATAAACATCGGTAGGGTCGTCTGCATTTTCAACACGCAGCAAGACTGAAGCACCGGGGTCAGGGATAGCCGTTGCCATATTCAGGGTGCCCTCAACAGTGAGCCCACGTAACAGCCGCATATTTATGTTACCGGGGGTAGTGACGACGTGAATCGGCTCAGCTGCAACATCGTCATCCGTGGTGTTGTCCGTTTCAGCGCTGTTAAAATAGCCATTCCTCAGATAATCCATACAATCAGGCGCTAAGGTGGGCGAACAGTCATACATTAATGTCCATGTAGTTGCATCATCGTCTGGCAGTTTAAACTTAAAGCTGCCGGACGTTTCGGCTGGATCAATAGTACGAGACGACATCGTCAGTTGATCAGGCGGCAAAGCACTGGAGACGGCAATAAGGTTATAGGTGATCGACGGGCCGGCAGCCACACCAGGTGGCAGACCAAGTTGGCCTGTTACTGTTATTCCAGGCAATAATGTCAGTGAAATTCCAGTTTTATCGCGATCAGCAGGAATCAAAGTAGCCGCCGCCAGCTGATACACCGTGTTATCGGGGCCGGCAATGTTATCCGCATGATATGCCTTCACCAGAAAGTCCTCACAAAAATCGAGGCTTTGAGATTCCATACACACATATTCCAGTCGCCAAAGATCGTCTGCGTTTAAATCAATATCGTCAATGACGAACGGCAAAGCTGCACCCATAGTCGCACCTGCAGCAACAGTCACATCAACCGATCTACTGAACGGCTGATCAGTACGGACAGCAGATATTCTGACGACGCCGTCAGAGGTGGGACTATAATCCGCTGGTAATGACAATGTTCCGGAAAAAGAAACCGCAAGCGCAGAATCAGCCGTAAGTAGAATGATCAGAATATAAAGGCACTTGATAACAACTTTCATTGCAATACTCTTTATTTTTATATTTTTTCGCCAAGGGTCCATTGCTTAACGCAACCACCAAGGTTCAATATGAATTCAAAGAAAGGCAGGATTTGTCTTTCTATTTCACGATTGAATCAGAGGATGACCCAATCGCGCCCCGCGCTCACTTTAACACCAGACCGACTTCATTCCCAGAGGTTGTGATAGCAGCAACCCGATCAAGCCTGTGAATATTCGACAAGTCTTGCATGATGAAGGGTTTAGTAACCTGATTGGCGTCAGGCAAACTTCTATTCAGGCTATTTTCAGCGCCGATTCAGTCCTGTTACCGTAAATTTGTGCCATCTGTAACGTATTCTCGGCTCAATGTCCGGGGGTAATTCAAAGAGGACGTACCATGAATCACTTCAATACACTTAAAGGTATTCTGATCGGAGCATCAATTGCCTCGGCAATCATTTTCGCACCCGCGGCGCTGGCTGGTAAGGATCCTGACACTCCAAATCACCGGTACAACCCACAACCTAACCATGACAACGGCTGCGCCAGGTATCGACTATCTGCCTCCGGTGGTGATGCCGGCTTCCGGTTAATGAACAATACCAGGGATTTTCGCAAGACCAGCAATGGCAGTGTGATCGGTCAGATATGCACCAGTGGCCGTGTTACCGTGGAACTGTCCAAACGGCATCCGAATACCCATGTGTCTCTTGAGGTTAACGGGCGTGAATATGTATTCGCTCAGGGCGATCGTGGCGATAAACATGCTAACAGCTGGTTCAGACGCTATGTGCATATCGATCTGCGCGGCCACTCCAGCTATGGCGGCAATCAAAACAGCAACAACAATCGCTACGGGCACAACGATAAACCCCGGCCCGGCAAAAGCCATGGCCAGAGTTACAATGATAGCCATCACAATAATAATAACTTTAATAATAATCACTATCCAGATTATGACAATAATGGCTACGGGCATTCCTATAGCGGCGCCTTCAGACACAATGGTAAAAAATCGTACCACTCTGGAAACCGTGGACACCAGTCACACAAGCACTTCGATGCCCACTCGAAGCGGCACCAGAAAGCCCACCGTCGCGGTATACCCCACGAGCACCATGGCCAGTATTTTGCCTACCAATAGCGAGAACCAAAGGAATTTTAAAGCTACCCCCCGATCATTACTGGTCGGGGGTTTTTTCTGTGGTATCGGCTGAAACAGGCTACAATCGCCGGGTTTTTTGCTGGCCTGCGAGCCTGCAGTGAATCCTAACCACTACGCTACTACTCATTGTGAAAGATCTGGATACCAGCCTGATTATCAAGCTAGCTCTGCTGCACATCGTTATTATCGCGGCGGCTAACTATACCGTGCAGTTCACCGGCACATTTCTTGGTTACCATTTCACCTGGGCGATGTTTTTATTCCCCATCGTTATACTGGCCACAGATCTCACTGTGCGTCTGTCAAACCCGCATAATGCCAGATATATTGTCGGCCTGGCCTATATTCCGGCGATCCTGATCAGCGCCTACCTCGCCGACTGGAGAATCGGCCTGGCCAGTGGCACTGCTTACCTTGTTGGCCAACTGCTGGATATAAAGATTTTTCAGCGAATACGTGAAATGGCTAAAGCCTGGTGGGTAGCACCAATGATTTCCACCTTGTTTGCAAATATCATCGACACCTATGTGTTTTTCTCTGCGGCTTTTTTTCGATCCGCAGATGCCTACATGGCAACCCACTGGGTTCAAATCGCCACCGTGGATCTGGCATTCAAAATTGTTGTTTCCATTATTTTTTTCCTGCCAGCTTATGGCGTACTACTCAATTTTCTGCAGAGAAAGGAAGTGCCCGCTTAGGCCATGGCACACACTCCAGATAATACGTGTACCAAGTACCCGCAACGACGCATCAGCAGGAACTGGTAGTAAGGAAAAGCCGTTTCATTTCACGGGCTTCATTAGCAGAGAATCGTGCTGATGCGATGCGGGCTGTGGTGACGATGCGTCGAGATTATGCAGAAGCCTCCCACCACTGTTGGGCCTACGTCCTCGGTCCACCTTCCTCGCCGACCAGCATCGCGATGTCAGATGACGGTGAACCCGCCGGCACCGCAGGTAAACCAATCCTGAATGTGTTGCAGCACAAACAGGTGGGGAGCATCATGGTAGTGGTTGCCCGGTACTTCGGTGGTATAAAACTGGGAGCAGGAGGATTGATCCGTGCATACTCAAGCGCGACACAGCAGGTAATGGAATCCCTGCCGCTATCGCTGCACGTCGCCAGACATCGCTTCAAGCTGCAGGTTGATTTTTCCCAGGAGCAGAACCTTCGATACTGGCTGGAGCAATATGATGGAATCCTTGATCAGATTGAATATGGTGAAGCCGTATCCTGCCTGATCAGTTTGCCCGAGACAGCGGTCGGGACTTTTGAAATCACTTCCAGGGCAAAAGGCTGGATGATTGTCTGCAGAAATTTTGAGTTACTGAAGCCTGGCTGACCCGGTTCATCAACCCTCCAAGGTGTCTTTAAATCGCTGCCGATGCAGCGTGGCCGGGTTAAATAATTGAGGCATCAACTGCAGCAAGCAATCATTATCCTGAAGAGACCAGACGAGGGCCCGGGCGGCGTCAAAAACCTTCGCAGCAATCAGGATAGCACAAAGGGTAATGCCCCCCTGTCCCCCTTGCCGGGTGCAGGTTTTCAGTTGTCCGTCGACGGCAGGGTCGGAGTGGTTTCGTCTGCTTCCGATGCCTCATCCTCATCCGACTCATCCTTGCTGTCACTGCTTTTTACATAACGAGAGCAATAAAGTCCGACTTCAAACAGCAGCCACACGGGTACTGCCAGAAGTGTTTGAGAGAAAATGTCAGGGGGTGTCATCAACATACCGAGGACAAATGCACCGATGATAATGTACGGCCGCTTCTTGGCCAGACTATCCGGATCTGTGATACCCAGCTTTACCAGTATCACTGTGGCAACGGGTACTTCAAAGGCTACGCCAAAAGCGAAAAACAGTTTTACAACAAAACCGAAATAAGCATTGATATCCGTCATCACCTGGACACCGTCAGGCGCACTGTTGGCAAAGAAAGTGAATACAATGGGAAATACAACAAAGTAAGCAAACACAATGCCGAGGTAAAACAACAGGCTGCTGGAAAAAAGAATAGGGAGTACCAGGCGTTTCTCATGGGTATAGAGACCCGGAGCCACAAAAGACCATATCTGGTAAAGAAGATAAGGCACCGCGATGGCAAATGCACAGGCAAAAGCAAACTTAAATGGCACAAAGAAAGGGCCGTGAGGTTCTGTAGAGATCATACTATTCCCCTCAGGCAACGCAGACATCAACGGTTCCGCAAGAAATTCATACAGCTCGTTGGCAAACGGCGCCAGGCAGACAAAAATAACAATGATTGCCAATATTGCTCTGAGCAACCGGTCCCTGAGTTCCAGGAGATGAGAAACTAACGTGCCTTCAACAGTGGTGCTCATATTCAGGTTCAGGCGCTTTTGCTTGTTTCAGTGTTATCGCTTATAGCAGCAGCCGCTTTCGCTTGCTGATCAGCCGCGTCTTGGGCTCCATCCAACTGCTCCGAGACCTGCTTTGCAACTTCATCAATTTCATCCAGCTCATTCTTAAGATCAGCCCTGGTGTCATTATCAAGAGGAGACGCATCCTTGAACGTTTCTTTCAACGAAGACTGCATATCTTCCACACCAGATTGATCCTTAATATCTTCAGCAACTTGCTGCACTTCCTTCCCAGCCTGATCAATGTCTTTTTTAATCTCCGCCATCTCGCTGGCTTTGAGTTCGCGATCTATATCACGCTTGACATCAGATACCATGCGGCGAGCTTTACCCACCCATAACCCGGCTGTACGCGCGAGTCCTGGCAATCGTTCTGGCCCGACAATAACCAGCGCAACAACGCCGATTATTGTAAGTTCCCAAAATCCAACATCAAACATAGGCTTTTTGCAGGGAGGTTTCCCCTCGAAATTGTGTCCACGCCCATTTCATTTGAAACAGGCGGTTCCAAATCAGATTTAACCAGATTCAATCAGGTTAAAGCTATCCAGACTAGTACTATCAAAATAATGACCAGACAATATTATGCCAATATCGGTCAGGTCATAAGCCATCATGATTTAGCATCATTGACTTCTTTGTTGACCGTATCAGCAACTTCTTCAGCTGCCTCTTCCGCCTGTTCAGCTGCCTGGTCCAGCTTCTCAGCCGCACCTTTATCCTCTTCTTTTATCGCTTTCTTGAATCCCTTGATTGCTCCACCCAGATCACCGCCGAGACCCCGCAGCTTCTTGGTACCAAAGATCAATAAAACAATGACCAGGATGATGATTAACTGGATTGGACTAATGCCACCAATACCCATAATGTTTCTCCACGTAAAAATTCGATTGTGTAGCGGGCGATATGATCGTTACTCGTTTATTGGCAAGGTCTAATACATGCAGACCTGTTGCCTTTACGCCCGGTTGCGTTTCACCGCGCATTCTAGCCGGATTTAGCGTCACTGCGAAGCGCTTTTTCCCGTAATCCCGATACTCCCCGGCGGTTTTGCAGCTCATTAAAGACCTGATCCAGACTCAAATCATGCTGAGCAAGCAGCACCATCAAGTGAAAAACCAGGTCTGCGGACTCATGAATGATTTCGCCGGGATCGCCGGAATTCGCGGCCAATATGGTTTCAATGGCCTCTTCACCAATTTTTTTCAAGGCCTGGGCCTGATTTACCCCGGATAAACTGGCCACATAGGACTGTTCAGGGTCCCCTCCAAGTTGTCCAGAGATTACCGCTCCCAGTTCCCTGATAACCGCGCCACAGTCAGTCATTTACCGGCTTTCCATAGATTTCCGAGGTCTCCTTGATCACCGGATCAACATCTGACCACTGGCCATTTTCAAGGCGTTTATAAAAACAGTTATGGCGACCAGTGTGGCATGCGATTCCACCAATCTGTTCAACCTGCATCAGCACTACATCACTGTCGCAGTCAATACGGATTTCTTTTAATACCTGGATATGCCCTGATTCCTCTCCCTTTCGCCATAGTTTCTGCCGAGAACGAGAAAAATACACTGCCCTTTTCTCTTCAATAGTAAGCAATAAGGCCTCTCGATTCATCCAGGCAACCATCAACACCTTGCCACTGTCATGGGCCTGCGCAATCGCCGGCACCAGTCCATCGCTATTCCATTTAATTGCGTCCAGCAGGTTACTTTGCGCCAAGGTCAAATCCTCACTTCAATATTTCGCGCCGCCATATACCGTTTGGCTTCGCCCACTGTAAATTCGCCGAAATGAAAAATACTGGCAGCCAGTACAGCATCTGCTCCACCAACCAGCACACCATCAACCAGGTGATCCAGAGTGCCGACACCACCAGAAGCAATCACAGGCACGTTGACCGCGCTGGTAATATGCTGGATTAAATCCAGATCGAAGCCATCACGGGTACCATCACGGTCCATACTGGTAACCAGCAATTCTCCGGCACCCAGATCAACCATTTTTCGGGCCCATTCAATGGCATCGAGACCTGTAGGGTTGCGACCACCATGGGTAAAAATCTCCCATTTGGCCTTTGATTGCACCTGCTTGGCGTCTATGGCAACTACAATACACTGATTGCCAAAATGGCTGCTCGCCTGCTGGATAAAATTTGGATTTTCCACCGCCGTCGTATTGATTGACACCTTGTCGGCGCCGGCGTTGAGTAACCCATGGATGTCTTCAAGCGTGCGAATGCCACCGCCAACTGTAAGCGGAATAAACACCTGTTCGGCAACCTGTTCCACCACCTTTATAATGGTTTCCCGCTGATCGGAACTCGCTGTAATATCCAGGAATGCAAGCTCATCGGCGCCCTGCTGGTCATAGCGCCGCGCTACTTCAACCGGGTCTCCAGCGTCCCGGATATCGACAAATTGCACCCCCTTAACCACCCTGCCGGCATCAACGTCGAGGCAGGGAATAATGCGCTTGGCAAGCCCCATGGTTTAAAGACCAAAGACTGTTGTACCGGCAACCTCATCAGCAGCCCGTTGGGCCTCAGCGAAATCCATGGTGCCTTCATAAATCGCACGACCGGTTATGGCACCAACGATACCTGACTCAGAAACCCTTGCGAGCTTCCTCACATTTTCTATGTTCTTTATTCCACCGGATGCGATTACCGGAATATTGATCGCTTCTGCAAGTTGCTTTGTAGCCTCTATATTGACGCCCTGCATCATGCCGTCACGCGCGATATCCGTATAAATAATCGCTTCAACTCCATCCTCCTCAAAATGCCTGGCCATATCCACGGCATCGTGTTTCGACAGTTTGGACCACCCATCCGTCGCCACTTTCCCGTCCCTGGCGTCGAGGCCCACGATAATGTGGGTAGGATACTCAGCACAAAGGTCACTTATAAAGTGTGGTTCCTTAACCGCCTGGGTGCCAATAATGATGTAGCGAACACCCGCCTGGATGTAGACATCCACACTGGATTCCGAGCGAATACCACCACCCACCTGTATCGGCAGGTCAGGAAATGCTTGAGCAATATCGTGAATAACATCACCATTGACGGGTTCTCCTTTAAAGGCGCCGTCAAGGTCAACAATATGTAATCGACGCGCACCCGCTTCTACCCAACGCCTGGCCACCTCAACCGGCTGATCGGAAAAAATAGTGGTTTCGTTCATATCACCCTGACGCAAGCGCACGCACTTTCCGTCTTTCAAATCAATTGCGGGTATTAAAAGCATTTTTAGTGGACCCCATTCCAGTGGACAAAATTCTTTAGGAGCTGCAGCCCGGCCTGTTGACTTTTCTCAGGATGAAACTGGGTTGCAAAGATATTATTCTGCGTGGCAGCGGCAGTAAAAGTGATGCCATAAGTGCAGGTACCAGCTTCACACACCTTATCGGCGGCATCGACAAAATAACTGTGAACAAAATAAAACCGTTCATTATCGGCAATTCCGTGCCACAGAGGGTGGCATTGTTTCTGACTTACCTGATTCCAGCCCATATGGGGAACCTTGATACCTGTGGGAGTGAATCGATGGACCTGTCCACCCATGATGCCAAGGCCCTCAACGCCGCCGTTTTCGTCACTGTATTCAAACAGGGCCTGCAGTCCGAGACAAATTCCCAGCACGGGTCCATCAGCGAGTCTGGCCACCACCGCCTGGTGTAACTCAGGATTTTCGTCAAGCTGGCTGACCCAGGTGCCTATTGCACCCTGACCCGGCAGCAGCAGATGATCTGCGTTACGAATTTGCTCTGGATCACGACTTACCGTGACGCCGTTGCTGCCATTTACATGCTCTACCGCCTTCATTACTGAATGAAGGTTACCAGTACCAAGATTAACAATTACGATGCCTGCCATAGCGAATTATGAAACTGATTACAGCGCAGCCACTACAAAACACCCTTGGTTGAGGGCACCCCTGTCATTCGGGGGTCTTGCTCTACCGCCATTCTGACCGCTCTGCCAAATGCCTTAAACATGGTCTCGGCAATATGATGAGAATTAGCGCCGCGCAGACTGTCAATATGCAACGTTGTCAGGGCATGGTTGCAGAAGCCCTGAAAAAACTCATGTATCAGGGTCGTGGCAAATCGGCCTATGATTGCATCGGGCCAGGTGACTTTCTGAACCAGCAGTGGTCGACCGGAAAAATCTATCACAACACGGCTAAGGGCCTCATCCAGGGGCACATAGGCATGACCATAGCGACGAATTCCTGACTTATCTCCCACCGCTGCGGCAATTGCCTGGCCCAGGGTGATACCAATATCTTCAACGGTATGATGGTCATCGATATGCAAATCACCCTGCGCTTTAATTTTCAGATCAATCACACCATGGCGCGCGATCTGTTCCAGCATGTGCTCAAGAAACGGTACCCCGGTATCGAATTCTGCTTGCCCGGTTCCATCCAGGTCCACTCGCACCGATATCTGGGTTTCCTTGGTGTTACGGGTAATTTCAGCGATTCTATTGGACATTGAATGTGTTTGCAGCTGGGAAAATTGACGGTTTCAGTGAGTTTTACAGAGGAAAATTAAGAACTTAGGTGTTATCTGCCAGTAATGATATTCACGGTGATTGGTGCTTCAGGGTGTATCTGGCTGGTCCGATGGCATCATTTCGGCTGAGTAATAAAACCGCTTTATAGCTCAAAGTCCGGCTTTAAAACTGTGCTGGCAAGTCACTGAAAGGTAAATAGGGAGCGAATTTTACTCCCAAATCAGATGCTTGGATAGACAATCTGGAGTCAATCGAGGTTGTAAATTGTTGTCAAACGTTGGACTCGGACCGCCATCTACCCATAAAATGTGAGTCACAGACTAACAACAGGGGTATTAGTCCGGTGCGGTGGCCTGGTGGGCACTGGTAACCGGCGTTCCGGTTTTACGCCGCACAGGCAACTAACAACACATAACATAATTAGGACTCGTCAAAATGAGACGTATATTTACTGCACACTTCGGGGTTTTGCCCAGGCTTGCCAGCGCTGTTGGCGCCGGCTCCGCATTAATAGCCTGCGCGGTTGTGATAATGATGGCATCACCGATAAACCCGGTGATGGCGCAAAGCACGCCTGAGCTTCGTAGCGACCACCCTGATCGTTATGTCGTCCAGAAGGGAGACACACTCTGGGGAATCGCTACCAGGTTTTTAAAAGACCCCTGGCGCTGGCCATTGATCTGGCAGAATAATCCGGAGATTGCAAATCCTCACTTGATTTATCCAGGTGATCTCCTGGTTGTCACAGGCCAGGACAATATCAAGATTGTCAGGTTGAAACCCCAGATCAGGCGGAGTCCGCTGGATCGAGGCATTCCTGCTATTTCGCCAAATATTATCGCGCCGTTCCTGACATCTCCGTTGATTCTCGAAGAAGGGGAGCTGGATGATGCCGGTTACGTTCTCCAGGGGGTAGACGATGAAATCATTCTCGGAAAATATGATGAGTTCTATGGTCGCCAGGTCGGTGACCTGGAAGCAGATGCCTATCGCATCTTCCATGTGGGAGAAGCGCTGCAACATCCGGAAACTGAAGAGCTGCTGGGCGTAGAGGCCAAACATCTTGGTGAGGCCATTATGCTGCGGGGCGAAGAAGACATCTCCAAGCTACGCGTCATAGAATCCAATGAAGACATTGGGCCCGGTGATAGATTAATTGCCGTTAACGACAATGAACCACTTCCCTACTTTGAACCAAGGGGCCCGATTGAGGACACTGAAGGGTGGATTCTATATGCGCCCAAAGGCGTTAAGGAGGTAGGGCGTTTCGACGTAGTAATCATTTCTGGCGGCGCGCGTGAAGGACTGGAACCGGGCCATGTATTAAGGGCAATGTACCATCGACCAGATCGCAAAGACCCGATTACCGGTGAATCTTACTCACCACCTGATGAGTCCTCCGGCCTGATGATGGTGTTTCGGGTTTTCGATAAACTCAGCTATGCGCTGATAATGGAAACCACCCGGGCAATCAGCGTCGGCGATAAATATATCAATCCCTGATATCACGGCGGCAAAACGATAATGGTGTAGAAAGGGTTTCTACACCAGTTACCGACTGACATACAGCGGTGTAATAAAGACATGGAGTGTCAAAATGATAGAGCAATGGCTTCGGCTGATATACCTTAAAGGGATCAGCCTCGATCAAAAACGTTACCTGGTTGAGCGACTTGGTTCAGCGGAACAGGTCCTGAAGTTAACCGGCATAGAATTGAAGCGCCTGCTGATTGAGTCAGGCATAGGAAAACTATCCGGGGAATTACAACCACCCAGGCCAGACCAGCCACCAAACAAGGCACTAGACATAACCATTGAACAGGATCTTCAATGTCTACAACAACTGGGAGCGGGGTTCATTGCTTTTACTTCCAGCCACTACCCGGCTCAGCTTAGAGAAATCAATAGCGCCCCGCTGGGATTGTTTTACCGCGGTAATCCGTCACTGCTTGGACGGCTTCAGATCGCCATCGTTGGCAGCCGTCGAGCGAGTCGCAGCGGCATCACTAATGCTCGTGCTTTTGCCACTGGGCTGACGAGAGCTGGATTACTGGTCACCAGCGGGCTTGCCACGGGTATTGATAGTGCTGCTCACCAAGGCGCACTGGGAACCGGCGGCAACACCCTGGCAGTAATGGCCACGGGAGTAGATCTGGTCTATCCCCGGCGTAATGCAGGTCTTTATCACAGAATTGTTGAACAAGGGCTGGTGCTAAGCGAGTTCCCCCCTGGAACCCAGCCCAGACGGGAGCATTTCCCCCAACGCAATAGAATTATCAGCGGCCTTAGCCTGGGCACATTAGTGGTAGAGGCCGGACTTCGCAGCGGCAGCCTGATTACTGCCCGACTGGCGGCAGAGCAGGGTCGGGAGGTATTTGCAGTACCTGGTTCGATCAATGCCGAAAGCAGCAAAGGCTGCCATTATCTGCTGCGCCAGGGCGCAGCGCTGGCAGAAAACATCGAAGATATTGTCCAGGAGCTTGGATTTCCTGGCCAGTTTCAACACGAAATGCCCATGTCACTGGCAAAACTGCCGGTCGAGCTTGCATCAGACCCCATGGCGGCCCGCATTTACTCTCTGATTGACCAGGATCCTTGCCCGGTTGAGCAATTAATTACGATTAGCGGATTGACGGCAGACAAAGTTTCATCCATCCTAGTAAGGCTTGAACTAAAAGGTCTGATATCGGAATCTGCTGGGGGATATCAGAAATGCCCAAGGTGAACACCTTTTTGTAAACTGTAACTCATACTAAATGAAAGAAAGCGTGCTCGACGTTCTGATTTATCTGTTTGAAAATTATATGTTTGATGACGATGGATACGAACCCGACCAGGAAACACTCGTGCTTGAATTAAGTCAGGCCGGCTTTGAACACGGAATGATCGACCAGGCATTTGAGTGGCTGGAAAACCTTGCAGCGTTGTGCGAACAGCATCCTGAAGAGCTGGCGGAGACTGCGGGTGGGGCGATACGCCACTACACAGCAGAGGAGTGCGAACACCTCGATATCGAAGCCAGGGGCCTGCTGATGAGCCTGGAACAATGTGGTGTGCTCAACCCTGTATCAAGGGAAATGGTCATCGACCAGTTAATGGCACTGGGTGTTGAGCAAGTAGAAATCGACCACATTAAATGGGTAATCCTGATGGTTCTTAGCAATTACACGGACGGCGAGGGTGTCACCGAACTAACGGAATCGTTAGTGCTCGATGGAATCCATGCCTGTATTCATTAACAGATTCTTCAATGACACCAGGCGAAGCGGCAAATCACTGCCTGAGATGTTTTGTGGCAATAACTTAGCCGAACTTACTTTGTATTCATTTGCACCAGAGGCACTAGCGGTCCAGACAAATCGCCGTTGAAGTGGTAATAAATAATCGGGCTTTATTTTAATTAATTTATGGGAAAACCTTTAATAATCGTCGAATCTCCTGCGAAAGCACGGTCAATGTCCAGATATCTGGACAATGACTTTGTCGCCCTGGCCTCATATGGTCACGTGCGCGACCTGTTACCCAAGAAGGGCGCCGTAGATACCGAACATGACTTCGAAATGAAGTACGAAATAATCGAGCGCAACCAGAAACACGTAGATGCCATTGCCCGGGCAATGAAGAAAGCCGACGCACTCTACCTGGCGACTGACCCTGATCGGGAAGGAGAAGCGATTTCCTGGCATCTCTACGAATTGCTTAACGAAATGGGGCTGATCGGCGATAAACCGGTATACCGTGTTGAATTCCATGAAATTACGCGTTCTGCGATCCGTAAAGCAGTAGAAAACCCTCGAGAACTGTCCTCAAACCTGGTTGACGCTCAACAGGCCCGCCGGGCCCTTGATTATCTTGTTGGTTTTAATCTTTCTCCATTATTGTGGAAAAAGGTCCGTGCAGGACTATCGGCTGGCCGGGTGCAGAGCCCGGCACTGCGATTAATCTGCGAACGTGATGAGGAAATTGAGAAGTTCAATCCCCGGGAATACTGGAGTATCGAAGGCGACCTGGAGTTCGACGGTGCAGGTTTTGCCAGCAAACTCAATTTTTTTGAAAATGAAAAAATAGAACAATTTTCCATTACGGATGAAAAGCGCGCCACCGAAGTAGAAACCGCGTTAAATAAAGCGGCCGATGGAAGGCTCAAAGTAAGTTCAGTTCAGAAGAAAGAGCGCAAAAGAAATCCGGCGGCGCCATTCACCACTTCCACGCTGCAACAGGAAGCTTCTAGAAAGCTTGGTTTTACCGCGCGTCGAACCATGCAAACCGCGCAGCAGCTATACGAAGGAATTGAAATAGAGGGCGGATCAGCAGGTCTGATCACCTATATGCGAACCGACTCGGTGGTACTGGCTAACGAAGCGATCAACGAAATTCGAACGTTGATTGCCAAACGTTATGGTGCCGACATGGTCCCCGAAGAACCTCGCAGCTTTAAAAATAAATCAAAAAATGCCCAGGAAGCCCACGAAGCAGTCAGGCCCACCTCTGCAGATCGAATTCCCGAGAAACTGAGAGACAATTTAAGTGATGATCAATACAGGCTCTACGACCTGATCTGGAAGCGCACCGTAGCCTGCCAGATGCGTCACGCTACTATCGACACCGTATCTGTTGATCTGAACGCGGGGGACAAAGGAATTTTTCGTGCCACTGGTTCGACGATCCGGATACCTGGATTCATGTCAGTCTATAAAGAAGGCCTGGATGACAAGAAAGACAAATACGAGAAAGATGTAATTCTTCCCGCGATGGAAGAAGGCGACACTGTTATCCTGAAGAAAATACGACCAGAACAGCATTTTACTGAACCGCCCCCGCGCTTTAACGAAGCCTCCCTGGTTAAAACCCTGGAAGCCTATGGCATTGGTCGCCCTTCAACCTATGCAAGCATTATCAGCACCCTGCAAAACCGCGAGTATGTCATCCTCGAGCAGCGTCGTTTTGAAGCCACCGATATCGGCAAAATTGTTAATCGGTTCCTGTCGCAACATTTTACCCAGTATGTCGACTACGACTTCACGGCCAGGATGGAAGATTCACTGGACGAAATTTCACGTGGCGAGAAAAAATGGGTGCCGCTGATGCGCGAATTCTGGGAACCCTTCTCCAAGCAGGTTGAGGACAAGGAAGAGTCTGTTTCGCGGGAAGAAGTGATCCAGGCAAGAACCCTTGGCACAGATCCGAAATCGGGTAAACCGCTGTCCGTGCGCATGGGCCGTTATGGACCTTACGCCCAGATCGGCACCAAAGATGATGAGGACAAGCCAACTTTCGCCAGTCTGCGGCCTGGCCAGAAGCTTGACTCCATTAACTTTGAAGAGGCTATGGATCTTTTCCAGCTGCCAAGAGTCATTGGCGAAACTCCCGAGGGTGAGAAGATGACTGTGGCCATTGGGCGGTTTGGCCCCTACGTAAAATATGGCGACAAGTTTGTCTCTCTGGGCAAAGATAATGATCCCTATACTGTTGAGCTGGATGTTTGCCTGCAACTGGTGGCAGAGAAGAAGGAACGCGATGCCAATCGGCTGATTCTCGATTTCGAGGAGGCAGGGATTCAGGTTTTAAACGGCCGCTATGGCCCCTATGTCACAGACGGTGAGAAAAATGCCCGTGTGCCAAAGGATATTGAGGAACCTAAAACCCTCACCCTTGAAGACTGTGAAGAACTACTGAAGAACGCCAAACCACCTCGGGGTAAAAAGAAAGTCAGCAAAAAGAAAGTGGCGAAGAAAAAGGCAGCCAAAAAGAAAACCACCAAAAAGAAGTCCAGCAAGAAGAAATCCACCAAAAAGAAAGCAGCGAAAAAGAAGGTGGCTAAAAAGAAAACCGCCTCTGAAGCAAAGTCGGCCAGCTAAACCGGGTTACCCAGGACCACCTCAGGTCAACGGCTCTCACTATCAGGCTGATAACGAGGGCCGGGCTGTTATCTGAACAGCATCAGCTTCAGCTCGAACAGCGGTTGTCTGAGCTTTGCCATTTCTGGCTTTACCTTGTCAGAACAGCAATGCAAGACCCCCTAGACACCACCGGAAGGTTTGGGCGGATTTTGAGCCATTAGCAATGGCTTAAGGCTTTTGCGCAAGTAAAGCGGATGAGCAGGTTCCCCTGAGCGATTGATCTTCAAATAGTGCAGGTCAGCAAACATCTGACGCACCTCTGTTGATCTAGCCATGAAGCTTCCGTCATTTCCCCAGGCCGCAACGACCAGCTGTGCATCTGCTGCCAGCCGTTTCAACCAGTAGTTGTTGCGCGACCCAACCGGGTTATTCGCAACACGCAGAACTTCAGGTTCTGTTGCTCGAAATGCAAACAGATTGCCTGTACACACTCCACCAAATCCCCAGCGCCTGGCAAAATCCATGCATCGGCGCAACGTCGGGTCCTCTAGTGTTGCATCGGCAACAGAGGGATTCAGACATATGAACATCACTCTGGGCAACGATTTATCCCAGGTTCTCCAAAGGGCATAACGATATTGTTTACATTCTGAGATAATCGCGCCGCCAGGCTGGTTAAGATCAATCACTGTATCACCTTCCCTTGTTGACCAGGGTCACCAGAGGCGTCAGGCAGAAAAAGATAATCAACACCCGTATGGCATGGTGAAAAGTGATGAAAGCCACATCGAAGCCAAACAACAGGGCGAGTAGCGTTACTTCATATAAACCACCGGGAATAAACGCCATCACTAAATCCAGTACCGGGATATCGGTCACCATCGTAATCAGTTGAGCAGTGACAGCGTAGGCTGAAATAACCACAAACGCGTTGACCAGGGCGTCACCGAGGTATCCCGCCAGCTCCCGGATCGGCACCTGGGCAAGTCGCGCTCCCACCGCTGCCCCAATAATCACCTGGGCAAGCATAACAAACTCACTGATTCTGGCAACTTCGATTACCCCGACAGTATGCAGAACGGCACTTAATAACAACGGTCCCAACAGGTGCGGCATCGGAATGTAAATAAGTTTTGCCGCTAAGAATCCGAATAGCCCTACAGCGAGAAACTGTAGAACCCTTAAGCCACCAACATCGAGAAACCCAGGTAGCGCGGCCAGAGTTTCATTCGATGCCGTCACTGCAGCCTGCCCCTGGACCAGCGTTAACACCAGCGGCGTAAGAATAAAAACCGTTGACACCCGGACCAGATGACAAAGCGCCACAACATAATCTTTTTCAACCAGCTCCCGGCTCAGCACTACGATCTCAGCTTGCCCGCCTGGCAGGCAGCATAGAAGCGCCAATGTGTTTTCATAGTGACGAATCCTGGTCAGATAAAGGAAGCCCAGCAAAGTAGCCACAACCGTCGCCAGAAGCATTGC
>Ga0055584_100002185_pt1 | contig 19350 bp, 15 predicted proteins | sample OSDHelmetaG_FD_58716 | JGI IMG/M metagenome (GOLD analysis project Ga0055584, IMG submission 58716) | Pelagic marine sediment microbial communities from the LTER site Helgoland, North Sea, for post-phytoplankton bloom and carbon turnover... | ecosystem: Environmental > Aquatic > Marine >... | reverse complement strand
TAGCTACTCGTTGTATCGAGATCCCGTTGAAAACATCGTCTATGACGCTGGCGGTCTTGGAGACTTTGCCATCGACGTCGTGCAAAGAAGCTACGCGCCGTATCAACGCCATAAGATTTCGAATGAATTCTCCGCCACACAACGTCAGTTTGGATACACTTACGGCGAGAACAACCCAGACATTCTCTATCAGAACGATAAGATTGGCAAGCACGAGGCGCGGCAGAGAATAGCCACATCCAGCTATCTCGCTCTGAACGATCACGAGAATCGTTTTAGATGGTGGACCACGAAGTCACTCAAGTGGGAGGTCTCACATCTCCATGTGGACACTCTGATAGACTGGGTCGACTACCGCGAGCCTTCCAAAGAAGCCAAAGCCCCCTCGCTTGGGAAGCCTGCGCGAGTCGGGCCCCTGATCGTGCACGAATGGGGCGTGCAAGTCATTGGAGAGAGTTCGATCAAGATCGATGATCCGAAATCGATGTGAAGCCCGGGAGGATTGGGCCAATTGGGCCCGCCGAGTGCGCTGCTCGATCACTTGCCAAAATTCGTCGAGCGCCCAGAGCATTTGGCGACCAACCTTCGTTCGACCGGAATGTGGGACACACCCGTAATTCACGTCTACGGCGGCGAAGAAGGCCAACCGATCAGTGTCAGCGTGGAGACGCCATTGGGAGTTCCGCTAACCTACTATCTGAAGCCTCATCAATTGCATCGGAAGGAAACCCGGATGAGCTACTACAAGCGATTGATGCAAGCCGACTCCGAGCGACTGCACGGGCTGGACTGGAAGATGACATTGCATGCGACCAGCCCTCCCGTCGGTCTTCCAAAACCCAAAGACGGTCATTGGTGGTCTCAAATACGAAAGGTGCCTTCTCGGTATTTGAAAACGACAGGCGGCAATGAACGGTTCCTCTTCTATGAAGCCACGGCACAAGCAGGGGCACCCTTGGCTTTGGCTCACAACAATGGTCGTCTCACCGCACGTAGGGCGCAATCACAAGAGGCAGGGAACGTCTCTAACGCTGAAGGCTATCAAGTGAGCCTGGCCGCTATTCTCGATGACAATGGGCACTATCGTATCGGATGGGCTCAGCAATTCGGCGGAGGAGTAACGAGAATCCAAAAGATTGAGGTGACGGAATTTGACGATGTTCGTTCTCCAACGCAGATCCTTCAGGCTTGTCGCCGACAGTGGCAGAACGCTGGCATGACATTTCAAGAAGCAGACGCTATCGTTGAAACGTGGAATGATGATCTGTTAGGCACACCCGGCATGCTCTGCACGTATGTCGTCCCTCAAGCAATGTATGATGCCATGTTTCCCCATCACCATCGAACCGAAGCTCGACAAACTCGTCCGCATAGGCATGATCTTTCATAAGGTGCCACTGATTGTCGACTCACTGCCAAAGCTGAAAGCTCATCTAGATCAACTGACTACAACCTTCGAACACGGCTCGGACGCCGAGAACCTCACTGCAAAGAAAGTTCTTCTCGCTCATCCTGACGTTACGAGATCCTACCTCCGTCAGACCCGAAACAAATCCCCCGAGAGCAGGAGCTCTATAGAACTCTCGTGGATCAGAACGCCGCTCCCTTCGATTTGAGAAACGTCAAAGAAGACCAACCCATCGGACCAGGCCTCGAGTGATTCCGTCCGGCAAGGTACTGATAGAAGTCGTTCATCGCAGCTCTATTAGAATGACGATGAACGGATCCAGCGAAAGAATCGAGCATAGCGGTCCGGCCACCGCTCGACTTGCTTTACAACAGGGGCCTTGGCATTATCTTACCTCATGGACTTGTTTCGATCTATCACCGTATTCTTGTTAGTTACCGCAAGTGCTCTCGACGCAGAGCCAAGGTCCGGCGTTGAGCTAGGCAACTTTGACAAAGGCGTACGCGCTCAAGACGACTTCTTTCGCCATGTGAACGGAACCTGGCTAAAGAAAACCCCCATTCCCGAAGACAAATCGCGCTACGCCTCATTCTCTGAGCTCGCCGACCAAGCCGAGCTGAACTTGCGTACCATCATTCAGGAAGTGTCCGCAAAGAAGCAGGCCCCTGGATCGGAAGGGCAGAAAGTCGGCGATCTCTACAGTAGCTTCATGGACGAAGCTGCGGTCGAAGCACTCGGCGCAAAGCCCATCGCGAACGATCTTGCAGCTATAGCCAATCTCGATTCGAAGGCCGCAGCCGTGCGACACCTCGGCCATCTCCAAACCCACAACATCTCTTCACCGATCGGAGCCTACGTGGATCAGGATTCCAAGAAATCTGACGAGTACATTGTCAAACTCACGCAGTCCGGCCTCGGCTTGCCGGACCGTGACTACTATCTCAACGACAGCGAGAAATTTGAGACCACCCGCAAAGCTTACCTCACATTCATAGAGGATATGCTCAAACTCGTCGATACGCCAGATGCAGACAAAGCAGCCACGGCCATCGTCTCCTTAGAGAAGAGACTAGCTGAATCCCAATGGTCACGTGTGCAAAGTCGCGATCGGGAGAAGACCTACAACAAATACGCGTGGAGCGCCCTCGACAAAGAATTCCCCGATTGGCCGTGGGCCGCCTACGCAAAGGGCGCGGATTTACCTGGCAGTGGCCATGTCATCATTCGCCAACCCACCTACTTCGCGGCACTCCCAAAGATCCTCGCAGACACCCATCTAGACACGTGGAAACACTACATGCGCTTCCATGTGGTCAGTGATGCCGCTCCCTACTTGAGCAAGGCGTTCGTCGACCGGAACTTCGAGTTCTATGGAAAGACCCTGAGCGGCGTGGAAGCCAATCGTCCACGTTGGAAACGCGCAGTTTCTGCCGTAGGCGGCTCCATGGGAGAGATGCTAGGGAAGCTATATGTCGAGCGCCATTTCAAGCCCGAGGCCAAAGAACGTATGGTCGGACTCGTCAACAACCTCATGCGCGCGTTCAAGGTGGGCATCGATGGCCTGGAGTGGATGAGCGCCGAGACAAAAGCACAAGCCCAAGAGAAGCTGTCCAAGTTTACGACCAAGATTGGTTACCCTGATGTTTGGCGTGACTACAGCGCTTTGGAGATCAAGCCAGGCGATCTCTTTGGCAACCTTGTCAGAGCTACCGAGTTTGAGCATCAGCGCAATTTAGACAAGTTAGGCCAGTCCGTGGATAAGAACGAGTGGTTCATGACGCCGCAAACCGTAAACGCCTATTACAATCCCGAAGGCAATGAAATCGTGTTTCCCGCCGCGATTCTCCAACCTCCTTTCTTTGATGTGGATGCAGATGACGCGATCAACTACGGCGCCATCGGAGGGGTTATCGGCCACGAGATTAGCCACGGATTTGATGACCAAGGCCGCAAGTATGACGGCAACGGGAACCTCCGCGATTGGTGGACGGAGGCAGACGCTAAGCGCTTCAAAGAACGCGCCTCTGGCCTTGTCGATCAGTTCAATGCCTACACCCCTCTTGAGAAGATGGCGGTGAATGGTGCCTTTACCCTTGGAGAGAATATCGGCGATCTAGCCGGCATCACGGTGGCCCACAACGCCTACCAGCTCGCTTTGAATGGAACGCAGCCCCCAGTCATTGATGGCCTCGAAGGTGACCAACGTTTCTTCATCGGCTGGGCCCAGTGTTTCCGGGGCAAGTATCGCGAGGAAGAACTACGCAAACGATTAGTGACAGATCCACATTCGCCGGCAGAGTATCGAGTTAACGGTGTGATGAAAAATGTGCCCGGCTTCTATGAAGCGTTTGCACTGAAAACGGGCGATCGTCTCTATCTAAGCCCGGACCAACGAGTCAAGATCTGGTAGGCCGCACTCAGTAGGTGTTGATCAGGGCTCGCTCACGCAGGCTTGCGACCCATGTTTCCACGACCTTCTCTTTCTGCCCAGCAACCAGGGTCTTCTCGATTCCCTCTTGCACTTCACTCAAAGGCTGAGCTTTTCCATACTGACGTGAGTCCACCTTCAGAATGTAGTAGTTCCGCTGGTCCTCGATGATCTCACTAGTCTCCCCCGCCTTCAGATTATAAGCATTCATCGTAAGAAGAGGCTGCAGCGTCTGTTTATCGATGATCCCTCGGTTGCCACCATCACGTGCAGCACTATCACGAGAGTATTTCTTTGCTAGTGTCGCGAAGTTTGAGCCTCTCTTGAGCTGACGGTGAATGTCTTGAGCCAGCAGACGCTGACTCTTTGGAGAGGCCATTGGATCACGACGATCCTGCTTTGGAATCGTCAGGGTGCGCATACTCACCGTACCTTCGTCACGGTAATCATTGATATTCTCGTTATAGTAGCTCTGGACTTCTTGAGTGGAAGGCGTTCGCGTCTTGTCCTGGGCAATGGCCTGCTTCATCCGCAAGATCTTGATCGTGTCTTCTTGGTCGCTACGAAACTTTCGCATCGTAATACCCGCCTGTCGTAGAGCTTCGACGAACTTGTTCCGATCCCCACCAAATTGTTCGCGCACGCGGTAATTGATCTGGGTATCCACATCCTTAGCTCTGACCGGATAGCCGCGTTTGTTATACTCTGCCAGGATCAACTTGCGATCGATGAGGGCGTCCAAGCCCTCTTTCTCCAATTGGCTCAGGCGCTTCTTTCGCTCTGATGGACTCAACACCTGCTGCTGAAGTAAGAACGCTTCACGACTCACCGTTCCCCGGACCTCCGAACGGGTCACAACTTTGCCGTTTACCGTCGCAGCCATGCCGTCGGCGAATCCGTTCCGGAGGCTAGCAGGTGTGCGAGGTACCTCCGTTCGTCGATTCTCTTGGACCCGAGCAGCGTTGTTCGTCGGATTCTCAAACACGTCGTCACCATCACGAAAGAGGCCACAACTCACCAGGAGTTGGCTTAGGCCCAGGCAGATCAAGGTTTGTCTCAGGTTGCTCATGCTTATTTCTCCTTTAAAGAGCCCACCGCCCAGTCAGGCAAGGGCAAATCCTGGAAAGGAGACGCCTTCTCAGACTCCATTGTTCATGCAAATGTTCACTACTCATGAACGACTATTGGCATCGTCCCGTCAACCAAGCACACTGACGCCGCATGCGCCTAGCCAAGCCGGTCTTTCTTTGGGGAGTTCGCCTTTTCCTCGCCTACCTCTTTCTCACCGCCTCGATAGGCGGCTGGGTCTGGGCCGAGGGTGGATTTGTTCGCGCCGAAGGTAAGTTGATCGACCCGCAACAATTCGTATTTCACGTGAGAGCGCTCCAGCTAATGGACGATCCATGGAATGCTTGGGTCGCTATGGGACTCCCCTGGCTTGAATGCCTCACAGGCATTGCCCTGCTCCTCCCCTGGACTGGCCTAGGCGGTACCATCTCGGCAGCGACAATGTTGGCTATGTTCATCGCGGCGCTCTCTTCTGTCCGGGCTCGCGGATTGGAAGTCGACTGTGGCTGCTTCGGAGGCCCCGCTGCTACAAGTGACCTTACCTTCGCCATTGCTTCACGCGTGCTGTGGTTCAGTCTCGCAGTCGCTTGCTTCCTGCTCTTGTCCCAAGAAGAGAAACAACCAACACACGATTAGGTCCCGGGCGTATTGCCAAAGAGATCCACATGCAATCGACGGCAATAGCGAAACCCACGTTGCTTGCAATGCTCTACAAGCATCGCATCGCGCTCCTTCAGTGACTCCGTCGTTACGCCCTCTGGCATGAGCAATACTTTGTGCGGCACCGGCGTGATCTTAAGCATACCTAACAAGTCGTCGATTTCCTTGAGATCTGTTTGCGACGCCACGACAAACTTCAATTGATAATTGTACTGAGCCATCCAAGCATCGATCACGTCAAGGCGTAGCCGCCTCGCCTCATGTTGCTCAATCCAGCCTGACTCAATCTCGCCACTCCCTGGCGTCGAGTTACTCAACTTCGGACTCAACGATGCCAGATCACACACAATACCATCCGGCGAGACAGTCGCCGCTGTCTCAATAGTCACATGCTGGTTCTGATCCTTGAGCGCCTGAGCCAGCTCAGAAACGCCTTTGGCCACCATCGGCTCCCCGCCTGTCAACACCACATGATTGGCAGCCCGCGCCTTCACGTAGGCCAGTATTTCCGATAAAGCCATTTCCTCCCCCGATGGATCCCATGAAGCATACTTCGTATCGCACCAGCGACAGCGCAGGTTACATCCTGTCGTCCGCACAAATACAGATGGCACGCCAGTGAGTTCCCCCTCACCTTGAATCGAATAGAAGATCTCCGAAATACGCATGCTCAATCATACTGCGTGGGATCGGCCATTCCCGCTAGCGCAAAGGCCTCCTTCCGCTCGACACAAGTGCCACACGACCCACAATGCTTCTCACCACCCTTGTAGCAGGACCAGGTCTGAGAAAAGTCGATACCTAGCACCTCCCCCCGCACAGCAATGTCCTCTTTGCGAAGATTGATGAATGGCCTGAGCAGGTTCATCTCCGCGTAAGTACCTAACTGAATCGCATCTCCCATCGCTTTCATAAAGCTCTCACGACAATCGGGATAAATCGCATGGTCCCCTGAATGCGCCGCGATAACGAGCCCTTCCGCACCTCGACTTTCAGCAAGTCCCGCCGCAACCGATAACATGATCCCATTTCGAAACGGAACCACCGTCTGCTTCATGATCGATTCCTCATAGTGTCCATCGGGAACCGCCTCGCCAGATCGCAACAACGCGCTCTCGAAATGCGTATTCATGAACCTCAGGTCAATCACCTCATGCCGAATGCCAAAGGAGTCACAATGCTTCTTGGCGAAGGGAATCTCGCGATGGTTGTGCTTCGCCCCATAGTCAAAACTCAGTCCCGCAACAACCTCATGCTCGGCTTCCGCTTCATGAAGGGCAACGACCGAATCCATCCCACCACTGACAAGAACTAGGACTTTCATCACATCAATGCAAAGTTAGAGTATTAGCCACGGGTGTGTATCCTTACTTTCCTTGAGCATCCCTTCCGACCTACACCCTCGTCGCTGTACAGCCAGCACAATCAGATTGAAATCCGCATGCCGGTAGCTGTCTCCAAACCAAGCAACATGCTGGGCCAACTCAACCAATCGGCATGTCGAAACGTCTACCTGTTCATCGAAGGTCAACATCGGCTCCTAGAATCCAACGGAGACAACACGGAAACCAAATGCAGGGACAGAGCAAATCCCTCCTCGGACCGATTCTCAGTACTCCCAGATCCCATCCTCTAAGGTAGGTTAGCTATTGATTTCTATATATCGGGAAGGACCAGCCCTTCTTCTAGAGGTCGGGACATTTCTCAATTTTTTATGAAAATTACAACAGCAATATGGAACATCCTATCGTCGCCATGAATGCCCGTCGCAATTCTCCTCAGATCACGAAAGGCCTTCTCTCAGTTTTGAGGCCATTCTCTCTCTCGTTTTAATAAGCATCATCGGGGCGATCGCAGTTCCTTTGCTCAGGAATGTCACGGAGTCCTCAAAGCTCAGTGTGCTGAAGTCAAACCTGCACCACATGAACTCCATACTCCGAGAAGCGCACCGCGCTGGAAGTGTCGCCACGAATATCGATAGCCTTGGAAGCCAGAATGCCCCCGCCACCGTCTCGGATGTGTGTGAAAAGTTAACCCAGGGCGCAGGGCTATTTATCGATACCGATGGGGATGGCACCATGGACCCTCACGAAATTGGTTTCGAGATGGATATTCCTCCAAGCCAGGATCCCTACGACTACCTTGTAGCTCAGCACTTAATCGATGACTTCAGTGTCAAGATCGATGGCAGTTCACCTGTTCAGTTGGCAATCTACAAATCAGCAATTCGCTATGAAATTCCTTAAGTTTGAGAGGCCCAGAAACCATGGATACTCCATGGTTGAGTCACTCCTCGTCGTCTCAATCATCGGGGTGATCTCGGCATTGTCCTACCCAGTGGTTCGCAACTTCACCTCTGCCAACGCCTATGCAGAAGCACGTTCCAAAGCGGATGCACTGACGGCTGCTCAGGTCCTCTTCTATCGCTCTGCCCCCTACGCGAAGTCAAAGTGGGACAACGCACAGGATGATGATGGAGCTCGTTTTGATCTCATTAAGCCGTTCCTGAATATCGAAAGCGCGGAGGCTTCACTAGAAGAATATGCTGCGGCCCCTCCATACGACGCCTTCGAATTTTAAGACGATGTTAGAAATGCTGTCAGCCTAGCTGAATTGACAGCAGATGAAGACACAACTCCAGATGACCCAGGTGACGATGTCACATGCAACAACGGAAATTGCCTTAACAGCAACTGCAATCCCAACGGCAACAACGGGCACGGAAACAATGACGACGGTGTTGATGTAAGTAATCCAGGCCAAGGGCACGGTGAACCCAATGGTGAAGACGATCCTTCCGGTGATATTGATGATGAGGGAGGAAACGGCAATTCCAACGGGAACGGGAATGGCAATTCCAAGAAGAAGAAAAAATAGGCTCGGAAGTATTCTGAACTTTGACAGACCTCCAAAGCCAAGGACAAAGCTCTACCAAGCTTTGTTCAAGTCCATGGTAACAGAATAGCCAACCTAACCTAAAACACATTGCTCCAGCGCTTCTTGGAACGGCGAACGAAATCCAATCTCCTTGGCAGCTCTTTCCAATTCCGCCCTACTCGCCTCGCTAGAAATCATCTCACAATAGGATGAATCATCTAAGCCTGGCCAACTTCTTCGTTAGCGTGATGGCCATCTTTCATTTGTTGTGTGGTTCGAAAACACCGGCAGCTGATAAATTGGCAAGACATCATGCGCATCCGTCTCGAACGTAGTCTGATACCAGTGTCACGAAATTAAAGGTACGGGTGGGCCAGGAGCCGGGTCTCGCGGAGGCTTAGAAGAAAATGTTAGCAGACGTATGAAGGTGGAGCCTCCGAACCTCCAGCATGGATCCTTGGGTCGCTGCACCCCCCATTCCTACAGCTCAGAGAACCTCGTAGTGAGGCTTCCTACGTGACCTCTGGCAGCATGACCACGCGCTCGCCGAACACCTTGTGGGCTGATCGATCAGGCCCAGAACTGATAATCTCGCAAGTAGGCATGTTTTCCGTCTAGAAAGGCTAAAATTAGATTGAAATGAGTGATTGTCACGTAAGCATACGAGGACAAGCCTCGCTTGATCCAATACAGATCAGGCGTTCAAAGACATCACCAAACTCCTAAGGTTGAAAAGATGTTTGATGAACGGTCGCGAGTCACCAATTCATGACAATGCCATTCACCAAATTCTATCAGTCCCAGGCCAAAGCGATGCTACGTCAGGTGACTGAGCGAGTCACCGAAGTGGAGTCATCCCTCGTCTTTGGCCAGGCATGAAACTGATTGCCCGCGCTTTAGATTCCTAACCAACGATTTAATACTAACCATAAACTAACCAAGACACATGGCAGACCTAGATGACATCAGAGACGGCGACAACTTCGGCCTCAATTCACCCGCAGACACGAGCAAGTTTTATCTCAAAGGCATGAACACCATGCCCTGGGGCCTCAAGAACCGCATGTCACGGATCTTTAACCGCAAGTCAGGTCGCACCGTTATGCTGGCCTTCGACCACGGTTTCCTCATGGGTCCTACATCTGGTCTTGAGCGCATCGACTTGAACATCGCGCCTCTTGCAGAGCATGCCGATTGTCTCATGGGTTGCCGTGGGACTATCCGCACCATGATCCCGGCGGAGAACACGCAGCCTGTCTGCCTGCGAGCTGACACTGGCACGACGATCCTAACAGAAATGAATCACAACGTCTTGCTCGGCGAAGAAGAAATGATCAGCATGAACGCCTCCGCCCTTGCTGCCATGATCTCCATCGGCGACGCGGCTACCGAATCCAAAACCATCGCCAACTTCAGCCGATTGGTAGACCTCGGAAACAAATACGATATCCCTGTCATGTGCGTCACCGCAGTTGGCAAAGACATGGCTCGCGACGCCCGTTACTTTGGCCTCGCTTCCCGAGTGGGTGCCGAGAACGGTGCCAGCATTGTCAAAACCTACTACACGGAAGGTTTTGAGAACGTCGTCGCCGCAACACCCGTGCCGGTTGTCATCGCCGGTGGCAAAAAGCTCCCCGAGATCGAGGCCCTAGAAATGGCTTACAATGCAATCCAATGCGGCGCTGCGGGGGTCGATATGGGCCGCAATGTATTTCAGTCAGAAGCACCAGTCGCCATGATCAAAGCCGTGAGCGGCGTGGTTCACGACGGTCTCAAGCCTGCTGAGGGCCTGGAGTTGTTCGAGACGCTCAAGAACGAAGCGTAAATGAACATTGCACGAAATCGCCTGATTGACCGATGAGAATCCATCAACTCACAAAGCTAATCATAGCCCTAGCAGGTGTATCATCCCTGCTAGGAGGCATGACTGCTGGGGCCGGAACACTCGACCCCAGCCAGGGCGATTGGCATGAGAAGTACAAGAAGCAGAAGAACGCCCCGAAAGCGGAAGAGATGTTGTTGAATGAAGACAAGGAACCGAGCCTAGGCGATGGCTCCGTGGAACTCTTCAACGGTAAAGATCTTTCAGGATGGACGCCGAAAGGTGGCAATGCGACTTTCGAGGTGAAGGATGGCGTGATCGTCGGGACCTGCGTTCCAGGCACACCAAGCACCTATCTCTGCACGGACAAGGCGGACTTCACCGATTTCGTCTTCACCTGCGAACTGAAATGGGAGGTCAATCTCAACTCGGGCGTGATGTTCCGCGCGGCAGCGAGAGAGAAGAAAGATCGCATCGAGGTGTATGGGCCACAGGCCGAGATGGAAGGAATTGAAGGAGATCGCGGGTGGTCTGGCGGTGTATACGGACAATCATGCGGCGGCTATTTCTACCCGCTTTGGCTGAAAGAACATCAAGCAATTCGGAGAGCGATCGATCCCACGGGATGGAACCGCCTGACAATCCAAGCCCAGGGGAATGTTGTGAAGACCTGGGTAAACGGCATCCCTGCAGCCCATTGGGTAGACGACGGCACCTACGGCAAGGGCTTCTTCGGACTTCAGGTCCACAAGGCAAAAGCGGGTAAGGTCCTGTTTCGAAACCTCCGAATCAAAGAGACAGATTAGCAGGAACGCAGCTCTTCAAAACACCCAGGGTCTTGCCTGTTTGATGACGAGCTTGTCGGCCTTGTCGATCTTGAACTCGATCTCCATGGCGAACTTCAGGTCATCAGGGTCGCGCTCGTAGAGCTTGGCAAATTGGCTGTGAACCGTCCCTAGGTGGTCCCGTAATTGGGTGAGGTGCTCGTCGCTCAGGAGCGACTTTCCTTTCGATGCTTCCTTGGAAGCGCGAACAATCTCTTGGCCATCTCTTTCGTACCAACCTAACAAAAGTTCTTCCGGGCTAGAATCTTCGTCGGGGTTCGTGACCAGGTCTTCACCGATCTGGGTGTTGAGATAGTAGAACCCTTGGGATTCGTAGAGCACGTCTTCAGTCACGGCGACGCCGTTGGCCTTCTCGCCTTTGAAGTTGGGATGTACGAGCACCCCCATGGCAGCAGCCTTGTGATCGATACGGTAAAATTCGCGCTCTTCGAAGGCGCGGAAATTCCATAGACTAGCGAACACCTGTTGGACGGTATTGGAGAGGTGGCCTTCGTCGGGCTTATGGGTAAAGGAATCGTAGAGACCCGCACCGCTAAAGCCAGGCAGGTCTTCATTGTTGGTGCTAGAACGACAGCGAATCGATTGCTTGGCTGGGTAAGATTTTTGAAGCTTGGCCAGGGCTGTATTCAATTCGTCTGGCATGTCGCCGCCTTCAATGGCTTTGCGGAACTTCTTCAAGGCGCGTTCCAATTCGCGACGCTTCTCTTTTAACTCGGTATCATTGATCAACTTGTCTGCCCTGGCGTAGAAGTCATTGTGCTTCATGAAAGCATCATAGAAATGGAATGGGATGCCAAACCCGTCCGGGACAGTGCCTTCAGGAAACTTGAAGGTGCTCAGGGCAGCCAAATTGGCCGTCTTGACACCGAAACTTCCCGACTGATCGAACTTGATGTCTCTGAGCGGACTGATCTTATCCACGGAAAGATCGCGCTTGGGCGATTGGCCTTCGGCAGGTCGGATGGCTTCGAAATGGTTGTCGACTTCGGCCTTGGTAGCTTCACGTAACTTGTATCCCTGGGACGTGACCTGATAACTTACCAGTTTGCCAACAAGTGACATGATAGCTTCCTTGTCGAGAGCCCCATTGATATACGCGTTGGGGACTTTGTCTTGGATAGCGCGCAGATTCACATGAGAGAGCGGTGTCTGGCGCACCTCAGAAATCACGCCAGCCATCCTTGGCATTTGATTCGGCAAAGTCTTGCAGATGACAATATCGCGAGGAGAAGGACGAGTGTCTTCATCCATGATACGAAGAAGCCCAAACGACTCACCCGGATTCAGAGGAAGGTAGACAATATTCGTACGCTTGTCAGAGTCCAAATAGACTGGCAACTTTGCCGTCTCGTACTTGGTCTTGTCCGTCTCATACTGATCAAGATTTCCTTCTAACGGATGAAACGCGAGTTTACCTTTGAGCATCGGAGCCCTCGCAACCAAGGTAGCATGATAGGATTGGATTTCCTCGAACGTGTAGGAGTCGCGAGGTTGAAAGTCGAAGATGTAGAGGCCAGAATCACCGTTCGGAGCCTTCAAGCGTGGCATGTAGCATATGGCTCCACGCACGCCACTTGGTCGACCGCGGCCTCGGCTCAACCCGACCTCACCCATGAATGGCGGATGGCCTTTGTAATTCTTGGTGTTCATGAAATAGACCTTGCCTCCTGTCGTCTCGGGTGTCGCTAAAATGAACTTCACAAACTCTATTCCGGCCAAGTAGGAGTCTCGTCCTGCATCGGGGCCTTGATAAGACAACTTCTCGAACAGGGCTCTATCCGGAATGGCTGCCACTCCCATCTCGAAGTCTAGATCTTCAGGCTCGATGCGCTCATTATTCCCACTTACGAAATCGCGCTGAGCCATGGTAGTCGCGGTGATCAGGCCAATGGCCATAAGTATCTTTAACAAGGTATTCATATCAATAGAGGTAATTAGCAGAATGTGTGGGTGAATAGGGCTCGAAGCATTGTCTCAACAGGATGATGGCGGTAGTCCCTGCCTTCATAAGACCTTGAAGTTCACTGGCTCAATTGAAGCCTTAGCCTTATATAGCGGCTCGTTTCGTTCACTGGAAGCCGAATGATTGATTTCAGGTCGCTACTTTCGATTTCCACACCATCGATACCGTTCTCAAGAACTTGCCACGTGTCCGCCTGCAAATCATTACTGATTTCGTAGATCGGAGCGTAGTCCGTTGCCACGCCTGACGGGAATCTCACAACGATCTGTTTGCCCTTACCGATGTGCTTCATGACAGCGGTAGGCGCAGCCGAAGAATCAGCCTTCAGCGGATTACTATCATAGTAATACTCAAAGAGGTTGATAAGACCATCAGCGTCTGGATCTTGAGCCTCGGCAGTCGCTTCGATGTTCGGGGTATCTGGCCAATGCCGTTCCAACCAAGCGATATAGCCCGAGGCACCTGACCCACTAATGGCAATCTCTGCCGTTTCACTGACCAGACTCCCGGAACTATTTGAGACCTCAACCGTATAGCCTCCCGCATCCGCCTCTGTGAGATCGGTGAGCTCAAGAACAGGACTATCCACATTACGACCACCTAACAATTCCACGTTGAGCAAATAGCCGGAGCTATTTGCAGATTCATTGAGCGCCTGAATGGCCAGCAAGTTCGGTCCGATTTTCAACGAATCCACGTGCTCACTGAGATCGATTTCCACAAACTCGACTGCTGCAGCATCACCGTGACTATCAGTGGCTTTCGAATTCCAGGAAAGAAAGAGCGACGAAGGCGCATTCACACTAGCAACGGAACTGCCGTTCAGGAAGGCGATGAAACCATCGTCATACTGGACACGCAGCTTGAGATCGTTAAGCCGATCAAGGTCATCCTCACTCAGTTCAAATGGAATGCGCACCATAGTCGACGTGCGTTTATTGAACGCCTCTGATTCCACATCAATGCCAATAAATGGGGCTAAAATGTCATCGGCGGAACGTTCATAACCAATGCCTCCAGAACCGGACAACCACGCGCTGTCATCGAACTCAAGATCACTACGCCAACTCCGCCCCAGATCTTCAGTCGGCACGAGAACGCGCCGAGCGGTATTGTCATCAATCCAAGCTTTAACTGTGCTCGAAATTTTCTCATCATCCCTGTGCCAGCGATAGTGAAGCCCATGACCTTCCGCTGTAACTCTGAGTCTTACATTAGCACCGAGATCAAACACGCCGCCCTCTGGTTGTGCGGCAATGGTCGGCGGGTCTCCTGGAACAACATTTAAGGTGAGCTCATAGGCGGGAGTTCTCGTTCCTCTCTGATTCTCCCGACGCCAAGCAATGATCTCCACGGCGAAAGTCCCGACTTCCTCTGGCACGCCGGCGAAGCTACTCACACCGCCATTGAGTATTTGTTGGGATTTCTCCATACCTGCGGGTAAACCATTCACGGAATACGAGTTCGCATGCACGTCATTGCCGGTGGCACGGAAGACCCACACAAAGCTCTCACCAACTACAGCTTCCGCAGGATTGGCGGAACCGCCAGCAGGAATCACCCCAGTCGCACCGGTCACCGCGTGCGTTCCACCAATGTAGGCTACCAATGGCACTCCTACCCGAGCGACTTGAACGATCGGCTTGCCGAGCATCTGTTGGAACTTCGCCAAATACGTAATAACCGGTGACCGTTGGAGCGTGAGAAGTAGGAAACTCAGAACGTAGGCGAGCCGCGATTGCTGAAACCGGTGGATTCTGAAAGCGAGGGCAGCAAACATGACGGAACGAGTCTAGTCGGGCTAATGAATCATGCGAAGTTTCGGTGAGGAATCCGCAACAGATACTCACTTAAAAAAGGGAGCCTCATAGTCACTTAAACGAAGAGTCTGAGGGAGTTAGGGCTCAGAGGCTATATCAGCAGGGTTGTTTCGACATTGGTGCCCAGGCTGTCCTGAGTCAGACACATGATCCTATCAATACAATAGTTCGACTTGAGGGTAATTTCATGACACTGGAACGGTCAGTTCTCAAAACGGGCCTGTGATCAGTGAACGATTTTAGAAAACATCACTTTCCTCGATTCCAACAGATGTCGTGAGTTGCTTCAAGATTCTACGTAGGTGATCACGGTGTCGGGGTTCGAACCACTCTATAGAAGCCGTCTCCGGAACGACCAATAGCCTCTTCGAAAAGTCCTTCACTAGAAGAAAGCATCTCTCTTACCTCCCAAATGCCGTCGAGCGTCTGACTAAACTCTACCTGATCCGTCGCCCCTTCCACCATTGGCCATTGTATAAGAACCATTCCCTCCGTTCGCGTGATCGACGAGATCCTGAAGGTCTCGGGCGGTGGCCCTTGCGAAGGGGTTGTCACTCCAGGAGACGGCACTGAAGCCTGCCATTCAGAACCGTTTCGTGTCAGGCTCATGCCTTGGCCATCCGCCTCCACTGGCCATGAATTACTATCATTGTAGTGGATTATCGATAACGTCGTGCGGTTGTGTTTCAACGTGATGGTTTCCCCGTTGTTGCTCAGAGACCCACCAGACCAGACGCCTTCGAGCGCGACATCATCGCCGTGAGCGCGAGCAAATGCTTCAGGGTCTCTCACCACTAACAAGACTTCTCCCGGAGCCAGCTCTGATTGATCAAAACTGAACTCAACGCCTTCGCCACCCACCCTTTGTAAGTGCAGTCCCCGTAGATGAACACGTTGATCGCTCACATTCTGCAGTTCGATATACTCGGCATCAGATTCCTCTGCCGGATGATACATAATCTCACTGATAACGATGTTATCGCCACTCGCGGGTAGAGCATCGACATAGAAGAAGGCCTCATTCAAAGCGCTCCAAGCATCACCATCTCTCAAGCGGACTTTGACGGTGGTGCTGGTGGTGAGTGCGACGCCGCTTTCATTGAGAATAGCGGACGCGGAGAGCCCACCGCCTGGAAGCCTTGGGTCCGTCCCATCAAGGGTGTAGTAGAAGTTGCCAGGCTGTGGCGAGAAGATCGTTCCCGCTTCCATGGTGAGGATGAAACCTGCCTCTACTTCACCGCCGTGCTGGTTGAAATGCGGAGCAATGGTTTCTGGGTAGAGTCCGTTTTCCTTAAACTCCCTGACAAGAAACCGCGCCCGCGATGGGAAATATTCATTTAACAAACGCATCCTTTCGTCCATCCATTCAGCGTCCCTAGTGAAGGGCCGACTTGACCGCCGAAAGTCACCCCAACGTGCCGATTCACCAACGATAGCATTAAAAATTTCTCTAGCGCGCTTCTCCCACAAAGCCGCCGCCGGCCCAGGTGTCATGATGCCATCATTGAAGAAATGACGATGCACGTGATCGCCATAGCGCATGAGAAACTCCGGATTCTCTCGAAGTTTCGTATAGACCCTCACCAACGTGTCAGGGTCGTCAACATTGATGTTTCGCGTGACATTAATTTCAAACATACTTGCCTCCATGTCCCATAGATAACATTGCCACTGACCTGGGGTTTCCCCCCGAGTACGACGGAGGGCGCGCATGTTATTAGAGTGAAACACTTCCGGTCCGTCCCGGCTTCCCAAGTATTGGTGGACAAGCATGTAGTCGATGAGATTGTCCAAATCCATGTGCTCTTGCATGGCAGCGAGTTTCTCCGGCGTTTCAAGACCAGAGTCCGCCAGCTCTTGCATAGCGGCCCAGGCGTCTTTGGTGCCATCAATCGCATGAGACCCTTTGCCACCATTTGCAACAGGCCTGCGATTAATCGAATCGTAATCTTCCGGGCTGCCGCCGAAGTGTTGCTCGCCATGAAACTCGCGGGGATACTCCACCGGGTTGTAGAGTCCCCAGTATAAGCCATTGATGAAGAGATGAACAAACGTTGCTTCACCTCCTTGATGTCCCATGGCCGTGTGCAAATCTCTAGCAAAACTATCACGAATGTATTGCGACTGTTCACGTTCGCTGGTGCCCACGTTATTTGAGATCTGTGAACTCCGTGTCCAGCCATGGGCATTCTGCGAACGTAGGATGAGATTATCAAACTCCGTCACGGGAGATTCAGGAAAGAGCGGATACTTTAAGGTACCCTCTCCATAGTCTCCACGAAACTCCACCCGAAAGCCGTGCTTCGGTTGACCACCCGGGCTTCGCGACCCATTCCCATGAATGCGAATTCCACAATCGATCTGAAATCCTGGGCTGCCATCAGGATTGATCAATTCCATCGAAATCTCACGCTCCCACTCGCGACCATCTTGCTGCGGATTCGCATAGATACCGTCGCTTCTACCGAAGAAGTCGTCGGATTCAACGACGAGCGACATGCTTCGGATATCTTGAAAGCCCTTTCGCAGATCTTTCGAATAGGCGGTATCATCGACCACTCTCGGATCCATCTCGTAGTCCGTCACTCGCGTCCCCCAACGTTCGGGTGCGCCTTCGGGTTGATCCGGCTGTCGGATCACATCTTCAATGAAGATATACGACTGAGTATCCGTGTTTGAAGGTTGAAAGTCATCCTTGAATGCTGCCGCTCGAAGGACGGTCGTCTTATCAATAACCACTGGCCCTTCAACAAGCGTTCCGTTAGGACCCGAGAATATCGTCCCAAGATCCGGCTTGCTTCCATCCGTCGTGTAATAAATGGCAGCGCCTTCCGTGCTCGTCGTGATATCGACCTGAATAGGGTCATCAAAGAAGCCTCGGTCCACGCTGAACCGAGTATCCGCAACAATGCCGATGTAAGACAAGGGCGTGTTGGCCTCTCCTGGAGACGGGTGGTTGAAATAACCCTCGGAATCGCCATTAATGCCGTAGCTGACCCCAGAAAATTGCCTGGGATAGCTTGGCTGATATTCGTGAACAACGGTGACACCATCAGGAGCGAACAGCCCCAGAGACTCGCCTCCGCTGGCTAGGCGGAAATTAGTGTGCAATTCCTCCACCGGACTGACGCGATCCTTACCTGAGGCAAAGACTAGCAAATAGCCATCGGCACTTAGCATGACCCCCTCGGGGAACTGCCACTTGGTTGGTGTCGCGACATCATCGGACAGATAATAGCCGGACAAATCAACGGAATCTGACTCGTGGTTGCTCAGCTCAATCCAATCCGAGGCGTCGCCGTCCGAATCGACAAGACCTTCTGCGGGTGAAGCCGCAAATTCTGAAATAATCGGATTGGCTAGAGACAGACCCGAACAAGCAGCCACCAGCGCCAAGTGCCATAGCCCCAACACTTTCCGGCCCATACCTTGTGAAATCATAACATTTCTGGATTCTAAAAAAATGAAAGCAACGCCAGGCGTTGCTTTCCACATGAAGTAAACTCCATGACTTCAATTTAATATCACTTCAAGATTCCACGGTAAAAGCCATTCGCCGCAGCGGCGCGGGTGACGTCTGTGTCATCGTAGGATCGGGTCACGTCGGAGGCTATAAGATCCCAATTGATCAGGTCGAGAGAATACTCGATGTCGTAAGTGGTGCCTTCAGGCAATACCAACGATACGCCTACTACACTCCGAGACACGCCCGTGATTTCTGCCGTGCCGCCACCACCGGTCATGCCATTGTCAATCCTATCGAGAACGCCGGCCGACAAGCCCATGATCTGCGATTCAGTCAGTGCGATGGTGTAGACGGCTACCTGCGCAATCTCGATATCAGCGTCACCACTCACACACAGGTCACCCAAATAAAAGTTGTCGGTGCCTGTGACGTAGGGGACCTGAGTATCAACAAGCGTAGGCACAGGCTCTCCCGAGACATTGAACCACTCATTCAGGCCAGACTCATTCATTGGTGCGCTCCGAATCAAGAAGGCATCGTCCGGATGTCCGACAGTGTAGGTGCCCGAACCAATTGGGCCATTGTCCTTCCGAATGGAGGGGTCAGTACCTAGATTGAAGTTGTCTGCGATTTCTCCATTGATAAACGAGCCAAAGCCCACAGGCCGAACGATACTGGAATTTGTTCCTATCATCGTGCGTTTGTATAAGGCGACGATCATCAAGTCCATCGCATCCGCAGTAAACTTCAAGGTGGATACTGATAGCCCAAAGGCATCCCCAGATGAGGGCTCCCCCGCGGTGTAACCAATGTCCGTTGCAGCTACGGCGTTGTTACCTTTGCCGCTGGAATCTGCCCACACGCCGGTCGCTACATCAAAGTTGGCCTCAGGCGAGTGCAGCCAAGTTAGTAAGTTCGCTTCCAAGGATGGATCGTTAGGAGCGTTAGGAGCGTTAGGAGCGTTAGGAGCGTTAGGAGCGTTAGGAGCGTTAG
>Ga0055584_100002184_pt1 | contig 19355 bp, 16 predicted proteins | sample OSDHelmetaG_FD_58716 | JGI IMG/M metagenome (GOLD analysis project Ga0055584, IMG submission 58716) | Pelagic marine sediment microbial communities from the LTER site Helgoland, North Sea, for post-phytoplankton bloom and carbon turnover... | ecosystem: Environmental > Aquatic > Marine >... | reverse complement strand
AAATTCAGCAAGCAAAAAAAAAAAAAATACCAATTTATTCAAGAGCAGAAGTTTTAGCTAATGTTGTTTCATTAAAAAAGAATATAATAATTACTGGTTCACATGGAAAAACAACTACTACATCTTTGGTAGCGAAAATTTTATCTGATCAAAAGTTAGATCCAACGATTATAAACGGAGGAGTCATTAACTCATTTAAAAGTAATGCTAAATTAGGCAAAGGTGATTGGGCCATCTTAGAGGCGGACGAGTCTGATGGAAGTTTTTTAAAGTTACCGATAAACTATTCAATTGTAACTAATATAGATTTTGAACATATTGATTATTATAAAAATTTTAAAAATTTAGAAAAATCCTTTATTCAATTTATAAATAAAACTCCTCCAATTGGTAAATCTTTAATTTGTATTGATAACAAAAATATCAAGAATATTCTATCTAAGATAAAAAATAAAAATATATTTACTTATGGATTTAATAAAAAAGCAAACTATCAGGTCAGCAACCCGAGGTACTACGAAACTCATTCTTTGTTTGATCTTAGTTATAAAAAATTAAATAATAATAAAATTACTATTAAAAATATTAATCTGAAATTAATAGGCAAACATAATATACTCAATGCATCAGCAGCTGTAGCAGTATGTATAAATCTTGGTGTAAAAATAAATATTATAAAAAAAGCTTTAAAAAATTTTTCTGGAGTACAAAGAAGAATGACAAAGATATTTACAAAAAATGACAATGAATTTTTTGATGATTATGCTCATCATCCAACAGAAATCTCTTCTATATTAGAAGGAGTAAAAAATGTTTATAAAAAGAGAAAAATTATCTCAGTTTTTGAACCTCATCGATATTCCAGAGTAATATCATTAAAGAAAGCCTTTTCTGAATCATTTATGGGGTCAGATTTAGTTTTAGTTTGCCCTATTTATGCCGCTGGTGAAAAGAAAAATTTAAATTTTAATTTAGTTAATTTTGCAAAATTAATATCTAAAAGCTCTAAAACACAAGTTGTCATAGTTAAAAATCAAAATGAATTAACAAATTATTTTAAAAAAAACTTAATAAGTAATGAAATTATAATTGGTATGGGTGCCGGTTATATCTCACAGTGGATGAGAGAATTAAAATTTAAATTATGAATTTGAATACAGATATTTTACAAAAAAAGTTTGGAAGTAACCTGATATTAGGAGAAAATTTATCAAAATATAGTTGGTTTAATTTAGGGGGGCCAGCTGAAATTTTTTTTAGACCAGAAAATAAAGATCAGTTAGTTAGTTTTATAAAAGAAATTAAGAAAGATAATTATAAAATTCATTTATTAGGAGCCGGATCTAACACATTGATCAGGGATGCCGGTGTTAAAGGTGTTGTAATTAAATTAGGTTCCAAGTTTACTAATATAGAATTAATAGAGAAAGATACCATTGAAGTAGGGGCGGCTACATTAGATAGGAAAATTTCAGATTTTTCTAAGAATCACAATATTAGTAACATGGAGTTTCTATCATGTATACCCGGATCCATCGGTGGTGCAATAGTGATGAATAGCGGTTGTTACGAATCAGATATTTCAAAAATTTTATTATCTATAAAAGTAATTGATGATGAAGGAAATGAAAAAGAAATCAAAAATGATAAAATTAAATTTTATTATAGAGGTACGAGTCTTCCATCAAATCTAATAATTTTGTCCGCTAAACTTAAAGGCGCTATTGCTCCAAAAGAATTAATTGAAATCAAACAAGAAGAATTTATTAAAAGAAAAAAAGAATCACAACCAAGCCAAGTTAAAACTGGTGGTAGCACTTTTAAAAATGACAGTAGTAAAAAAGCATGGATGCTGATTAAGGAGTCTGGTTGTGATAAGTTCAGTATTGGAGATGCAAAAATTTCAGAAAAGCACTGCAACTTTTTTATAAACGATGGAAAAGCAAAAACAGTAGATATAGAAAAATTAATTAATAAAGTAAAAAAAGAGGTAAAATCTAAAACTGGAATTGATCTTAAATTAGAAATAAAAATAATTGGTGATGAAAAATAAAAAAGTTTTAGTAGTGCTTGGGGGCACATCAGGGGAAAGAAAAGTTAGCCTTGATAGCGGTAGAGCTTGTATTAAAGCTTTGAAAAAAATTGGATACAAAGTGTCCTCATTTGATCCCAAAAAAAAATCTTTGAACTTAATAGATAAAAACAAGACTGATTTAATTTTTAACGCCCTTCATGGAAAAGATGGAGAGGATGGAATTGCTCAAAGTTATTTTGAATATTTAAAAATTCCTTATACACACTCTGGTGTTATAAGCTCTTATAATGCAATGAATAAGATAATTTCAAAAGAGATATTTAAAAAAAATAAAATTAAATCCCCAGAATATTTTGTTCTTGAAAAGAAAGATTACAGTAAAATTAAATTAAGTTTATCTATAAAGAAAAAAAAATTAAAGTTTCCTATTGTAATAAAGCCTATTAACGAAGGATCTAGCATAGGCGTTAAAATAAAAAAAAATATGAATGATCTTCATAATTCAGCAAAAAATCTTTTTAAAAAATATGATAAATTAATTTTTGAAATTTATATCGGAGGACAAGAAATTCAAGTAGCAATTATCAATGGTTCTCCTTTGGGCGCAATTGAGTTAAAACCTAAGAGACAATTTTATGATTATAAAGCTAAATACTCAAAGTCAGCAAAAACAAAACATATTATGCCAGCTAATTTGCAAAAATCTGAGTATAGTAAAGTTCTTAAGATTGCAAAAAAAGCTCATAACGCTCTTGGTTGCAAAGGTATAACTAGATCTGACTTTAAATATTTTAAAAAACAGTTTTTTCTTCTAGAGATTAATACACAGCCAGGAATGACTAATTTGTCATTAGTGCCAGAAATAGCTAGCTACAAAGGAATCTCTTTTGAAAATTTAGTTAAAAAAATATTGCTCGATGCTGGCTTAAATAGATGAGAAAATCACCATATGGTTTAATTTTACTTTTAATTCTTTTAACCACCTATAATCCCAAACTTGATTTTATAATTAATAGCAACTTAAATATTCAAAAAATAATAGTTGAAAATAATCTAATTCTTGATTCTAATAAAATAAAAGAAAAATTAAATTTTTTGTATAAAGAAAATTTATTTTTCTTTAAAACTAAAAATATTGTAGAAAATTTGAAAAATGAAACTTTTATAAAAAGTTTTAGTATAAAAAAAATTTATCCTAATACATTGAAATTGATAATTGTCGAAAGAAAACCCATTGCCATTTTGCAGAATAAAAAAAAAAAGTTTTATATTTCAGATCAAGGAAGTCTTATTAATTTTATAGAAATAAAAGCATACAGCAACCTACCTATAGTGTTCGGCGATGGTAGAAACTTTTATTCTTTATATAAAGATATTCAAAGCACAAATTTCCCAATAGAGATGATAAAATCCTTTTATTTTTTTGAGTCTGGTAGATGGGATTTAATTCTAAAAGATGATAAAGTTATCAAATTACCAATTAATGACCGGCAATCAAGTTTAAAAAATTTTGTACTTTCTAAATCTAACATTAATTTTGAAAAATATGAAATTTTTGATTATAGAATTAAAGATCAACTTATTTTGAATTAAATTATGCAAGTAGATAATCCAGTTCTTTTTGTAGAAATAAATTTATTAAATTATATTTTTGTGACTGGCACTTTTGATGAAAAAAAAAAATTCAGAATTATTAATAAGATAGTTGTTGACAATAAAGATATGAAAAAAAATAAATTTATAAACCTCCTACAAGCACAAGAAGTAATAAAAAATAAAATTGAAATAATTGAACAGAATTTAAACTATGTATTTAAAGAAGTTATTGTAATTTTAGATGATTTTGATTTTTTATGCTTAAATATTTCTGGTTATAAAAAGTTAAATGGATCTCAAGTTTTAAAAGAAAATATTTTTTATATATTAAATTCCCTTAAATCAGCTGTTTCAGACTGTGAACAAGAAAAAACTATTTTGCATATTTTTAACTCAAAAAGCTCTCTGGATGATGTTTGCACTGATGATTTGCCTATAGGTTTGTTTGGAAATTTTTATTATCACGAACTATCTTTTTTATTAATCAATAACAATGATCTAAAAAATATCAATCAAATTTTTAATAAAAATAATTTAAAGATAAAAAAAATATTATTAAAAAAATTTGTTGAAGGCGCTCTATTAATTAACAAAAATAAAAATAATGATTCTTTTATAAATATTAAGATAGGAAAAGATTACTCTAATATTTATTTTTTTGAAAAATCATCATTTAAATATTTAGAAAACTTTTCGTTTGGAACTAATATAATTTTTAAAGATATTATGAAAATTTGTTCAATTAACTATGAAACAGTTCAAAATTTTTTTTCTGAAACTTTTAATAATCAAATAAATTTTGCAAATGATGAATTTCTAGAGGAAAAATACTTTACAAATGAAAATTTTAGAAAAATAAGAAAAAAACTAATAATAGAAATAGCGAATGCAAGAATTGATGAGATTATAAATATTATTTTAAGTAAAAACATCAATTTAAAATCTTTTCGTAAAACTTATACTAATGTTTATTTAAATATTGAAGACAAAATTGCTTTTAATAATTTTGAAAAAATGTTTAAATCTTGTTTTTCTCACAATTATATCTGCAAAATTGATTTAGTCGATAATACTCAAGAAGAACTACTGGCAGCGAATGCAGCGAAATTATCTACACAAGGATGGTCTAAAGAAGCCGTGCCTGTTGTGCAGACTAAAAACTCTTTAATTACAAGGATTTTTAAATCATTATTTGGATAATTTACTGTTATTTTTTGAAACATTTGTTGTTTTAATTTCACAAATTCAATTTTGTATAAATCATTGTGTCAAAATTTAATCAAAAAACTATTAATAGCAACATAGAACTTTCAGGAGTAGGATTGCATAACGGGGTTAATGTTAATTTGACAATTAAACCTAGTGAACCAAATTCAGGGATTAATTTTAAAAGAATAGATGTTGACGAAGATAACATTGTTAACGCAAACTTTAAAAATGTTGTTGAACCTATTCTATGTACTAAGTTAAAAAATAGTAAAGGCACAACAGTATCAACTGTAGAACATTTAATGGCTGCCTTTTATGGAGAGGGCATTGATAATGCTTTAGTAGAAATCGATGCTTCTGAAATTCCAATAATGGATGGTTCGGCAATTGAATTTGTAGACGCTATAAGGTCTGTAGGAATTAAAGATCAGAATGAATTAAGAAAATTTATTAAAGCATTAAAAAAAATTGAGATTATTGAAGGTCAAAAATCTATTTCTATAGAACCACTTGATAAAGATTTAATCATTGATTTTGAAATTGTTTATAAAAATCCTTTAATTCGAACTAGAAGAAAAGAATTTATATTTAACAATGATGATATGAACAATATTTACAATTCTAGAACTTTTTGCTTGTTTGAGGATATAGAGCAAATTAAAAGTCAAGGATTAGCAAAAGGCGGAACTTTAAATAATGCAGTAGTTGTACAAGGTAATAGAGTTTTAAATGATGATGGATTAAGAAACAGACATGAGTTTGTTAATCATAAAATATTGGACTGCTTAGGAGATCTTATGTTATCAGGCCATAGAATTTTTGGTCATGTTAAAACATCTCAAGGCGGACACGCTTTGACAAATAAGTTATTAATGAAATTTTTTTCTGACCAAACAAATTGGAGCTTTGAAACTTTAGAAAGTAAAGATGATATAGCCGCTAATTCTTTCAAAAATCCAATAGCAATTGGTGTGTAACATTATAAAATTTACCATTACAGTTTAATTTGTTATTAATTGGCATATGTTACAAAGATTAGCTTTAGTTTTTCTATTAATTCTATTCACCCTGTCATGTTCAAAAGATAAAGCCATAGAGTACGAAGTTAAAAATCAAATTGATCCATATAAAGTATATGAAGAAGGTTTAGTCGCTTTTGAAAGAGGAGATTACTTCTATGCAAATAAAAAATTTTCAGAGGCAGAATTAAATTTTGAAGTGGTAGAGTTTGCGGCTAAGTCATCAATTATGTCAAGTTATTCTTTATTTGGAATTAACTTTTATGATGCGTCATTAGAAAATTTAGAGAGATTTCTTAAAAAATATCCTGCAGATAATAATGTAATATATGCCCATTATTTAATTGCAATGATATATTACGAACAAATATCTGACGAAAAAAAAGATTTGCAACCTTTATTAAAGGCGTCACAAAAAATAAATTTTTTTTTAAAAAATTATCCTGACACAGACTATGCAATAGATTTAAGATTCAAAATGGATTTGATAAAGAATCAACGCGCTGCAAAAGAACTTTATGTTGCTAAATATTATATATCAATACAAAAGTGGGTGCCTGCAATTAATAGGTTGAAAATTATTTTAGAGGACTTTCAAGAAACAGTTTTTATAGAGGAGGCTCTTCACCGATTAGTAGAAATACATTATTATTTAGGTTTAGAGAAAGAAGCAAAAAAGTATGCAAAAGTTCTGGGGTATAACTATAACTCAAGTGAATGGTTTGAGCAGTCCTATAAAATTTTAAATAAAGATTACAAAGTTAAAAAGAAGGTTAAAGTTGAAAAAGATGATAGTATTTTTAAAAAAATCCTAAAAAAAATTAAATAATTTTATGGATCAAAAGTCAAAAACTATAGATAAATATAAAAAAAAAATCAGTTTATTAAAAAAACACAACAAGCTTTATTTTGATAAGGATAATCCTGAAATAACTGATTCACAATATGATGATTTAAAGAAAGAAATTTTTGATTTAGAAGAAAAAAATACATTTTTAAAAAAACTTAATTTAAATGAGATAATAGGATCAACACCCTCAAACAGATTTAAAAAGATTAAACACTTAAAACCAATGCTTTCTTTATCAAACGCATTTAACAAAAATGACATGATGGATTTTCTAAGCAAAATAAATAACTTTTTAAATAATACTAATAGAGATATTGAACTTTTTTCTGAACCTAAAATAGACGGCATTTCTGCCACTCTAATTTATGAAAACGGGGAACTTATTAAAGGACTTTCTAGAGGTGACGGACAGACTGGAGAAGATATATTGGAAAACTTAAAAACTATAAAAAAAATACCTAGAAAAATAAAAGGAGATAACGTTCCTAATTTATTGGAAGTTAGAGGAGAAATATATATTGGAAAAAAAGATTTTAATAATATTAAAAGTAAATTTGCAAACCCAAGAAATGCAGCGGGAGGTTCGTTAAGGCAAAAAAATCCAAATGAGACTTCAAAAATACCACTTGCATATTTTGCCTATGGATTCGGAGAGGTTAAGCCTATGGTTTTTAAAACACAATCAGATTTTTTAGAAAAAATTAATAAATGGGGTTTTTCTATTAATCCATTGTCAAAAAAAGTAAAAAGTATTGATGAAATAGAAAAACAACACTCGCATATAGACTCATTAAGATCTAAATTAGATTATGATATTGATGGATTGGTTTACAAAGTCAATGATTTAACATTACAAGCAAGGTTAGGTAATACTTCTAACTCCCCTCGTTGGGCAACTGCTTACAAATTTTCAGCAGAAAAAGCGATTACTAAAATTAAAGATATAGTCATACAAGTTGGAAGGACTGGAGCAATAACTCCAGTGGCAAAGGTAGAACCCGTAACAGTAGGAGGCGTCGTTGTCTCAAACGCAACTTTACATAATGAAGATGAGATCAAAAGAAAAGATATAAGAATAGGAGACTCAGTTAAAATTCAGCGCGCAGGAGATGTAATACCTCAAGTAATTTCTGTAGATTTCAATAAGAGGAATAAAAATAGTAAAAAATATATATTTCCAGAACATTGTTTGTGCGGTTCAATTACTCAAAAAGAGATTAGCAAATCAACTAAAAAAGAGGACGCTGTAAGAAGATGCACCAAGGGTTATGGTTGCAATTATATAGCAAAAGAAAAATTAAAACATTTAGTATCTAAAGAGTCTTTTAATATAGATGGTTTGGGAAAAAAAGTGATAGATCAATTTTGGGAACTTAAATTAATTAAAACACCTTCTGACATTTTTAGGATTAATTATGATAAAATAAAAAATCTAGAAGGTTGGGGAGATTTATCAGTTAACAATCTTAAGAAAGCAATCGAAAAATCAAAAACTATAGAATTAGACAGGCTCATTTTTTCAATTGGCATAAGACATATAGGCCAAGAAAATGCAAAAATTTTAGCAAGTTTTTTTAAATCTATTAGCAATTTTTCTAATTTATTTAATGAGGTTAGAAGAAAAAATATTTTAAACAATCTTATAGAACTTGATGGAATTGGAGAAACACAAATAGACTCAATTAATAATTTTTTTTCTAATAATACCAATGTTGAGATTATAAAAAAACTTTTTGAAGAATTAACAATAAAAGATTTTATAATCAAAAATAAAAAAGGAAAATTTTCTAATAAGACAGTAATGTTTACTGGTGGTTTTGAGAGAATGAGCAGATCAGAAGCAAAATCTTTAGTAGAAAATAATGGCGGAAAAGTTTTGGGAACAGTTTCAAAAAAGCTAGATATGCTTGTAATGGGAAATTCAAAACCAACTAAAAAAAAAGTAGATAGTGCAAAAAAATTAAATATTAAAATTGTTAAAGAAATTGATTGGTATAAAATTTTAAATCTTTGAGCAAGCTTGTCTTAATTCAAGCAATTCTGGTTTGTTCATAAATTTTTTAAGATTGTTAAAAACATCTTTGTGATAATCGTTTACCCAATTAATCTCGTTTTTTCTTAGAATATTTTTATTTATTAAAGTTTTGTCTATTGGCGCCATGGTCAAATTCTCAAAGGAATAACCAATTTTATTTTTTTTAACTCTTATTAAATTTTCAATTCTTATACCAAATTTACCATCTTCGTAATAACCAGGTTCATTTGAAACTATAATCCCTTCTTTAAAGTTAACTTTATTATATTTAGATATCGCATGAGGTCCTTCATGAACATTTAGAAAATATCCTACCCCATGACCGGTTCCATGTGCGTAATCCAGATTAATTTCTTTTAAAGGTTTTCTTGCAGCTTTATCAACTTGTGCACCATAAGTATTTTTTTTTAAATCAAAACTTGCTACCGCAATATGTCCTTGAAGCACTCTAGTAAAAATATTTTTAATTTTTTCATTATTATTATTTAATGAGATTGTTCGCGTGACATCTGTTGTACCAAAATTATACTGCCCGCCAGAGTCAACCAAATAGATATCTCCTGCCTTTAGTTTTCTGTTGCTTTTTTTGGATGCCCTGTAGTGTATGATTGCTCCATTAGGTCCACTACCAGATATTGTGGGAAAGCTCGAAAATTTAAATTTTTTATTCTTTTTTCTGAACTTTAATAATTTTTCTTCAGCTATTATTTCATTTATATTTTTTTTTCTATAATTTTTTTTAATCCAAAATAAAAACTTTGTAAGCGCAGCGCCATCGTAAATATGAGATTTTATAGTATTTTTAATTTCTATTTTAGATTTTACTGATTTTAAAAGATAAATTGGATCTAGGTATTTATTAACTTTATTATTTCTTTTTAAAATACTTTCAAAATAAGAGGAACAAGTAGATGAGTCTATCAAAATATTTTTGTTGCGAATCTTTGCAAGAAAAATATCAACGAGTTTAATGTCAATAAATGTAATCTCTTTTAATTTTTTTCTAAAAGAACTATCAACTTTTTTTAGGTTACAAAAAAAGTTAATTTTCTTATTAGCACTAATAGTTAAGTAAGCATTAGGGACAGGCGAAAACTCTGAGTCTTTACCTCTTATATTAAGAAGCCAAGCAATATTTTCTCCAGCAGAAACAAAATGAAAATTAATTTTATTTTTATTTAATTCTTTAATTAGTTTATTGATTTTTGTTTTATAACTTTGTCCAACTGCCTCTTTAGGCAAAGTATAGAATTTTTTTAAAGTAACATTATGTTTTTTAACCCAAAATTTATCAATTAAATTTTCCTTTAAAGGTATTAATTCACAATTTGTTTTGCCAAAAAGTATCTTAAGTGTTTTTTCTGTATATAATTTTGGATCAAAACCTATCTTTAATTTTTTCTTTTTAAGAATATTTACAGGATATGTTTTAGGAATAGTGCAAATATTAAATTGATTTCCACATTGGATTTTGGCCTGTAAGGTATACCTTCCATCAACAAAAAGATAATTTTTTTTTTTTAATATCAAGGCAAATCCATATGAACCAAAAAAATTGCTTATAAATTTCAACCTATCTTGATTATGAGCAACATATTCACTAAAAAATTCATCATTTTTTGGTACAATATACCCATCCAAACTATAATAACTAAAAAATTTTTTTAACTTATTTATTTTTTCCATTTAAGTGTCTTATTTTTTTTGTATCTATCCCATCCAGGGCTTCTGTAGCCTGCATCAAACTCTATAGAGTTATCTTGATTGAACTCAAAATCATCCATAGTTTTTTCTATGTTAATCTCATTTTTCTCAACGCTATCTTCAGGTATTTCGTTAATAAATCTAGACGGTAAAGCATCCATCCAATCTCCATGATAAGCTCTTTTCATAGCAAAAGATAAATAAGCTTCTTTCTTAGCTCTAGTAATACCGACGTAAGCAAGTCTTCTTTCTTCTTCTAACGCAAAATCCCCTTTTTCTTCTAGAGATTTTTGGTGAGGGAATAAACCTTCTTCCCATCCTGGCAGAAATACGACGTCAAACTCAAGTCCTTTAGCTCCATGCATAGTCATTAGGTTTATTTTTGCTCCTTCCCACTCTTGATCAATTGAGGTTGCTAACGCAACATGTTCTAAAAAATTTTGCAAGCTATCGTAGTCTTGCATCGCTCTTAATAATTCTTTTAAATTTTCTAACCTATTCTCATTTTCTAAATCTTTTTTATCTTTTAACATTGAAGAATATCCAGACTCATCTAACACTAATTTTAACAAATCATAATGTTTCATATCTAAAGAGTTTTTACGCCATTTATGAATCATATTAATAAATTGAGCTAAAGCTGTTTTAATTTTAGGCTTAAAACCATTTGTCTCTAAAATCTTAATAATCGAGTCCTCCAAGCAAAGTTTATTTTGACTTCCAAAAGAGTATATTTGATTTAAAGTACTTTCACCTACTCCTCTTCTAGGCGCTCCAATCGCTCTTTCAAACGCTAAGTCGTCATATTTTTGGTTTATAATTCTCAGATAAGACACTGCATCTTTAATTTCAGCTCTCTCATAAAATTTGATGCCACCTAAAACTCTGTATCCTATACCAACTTGCAAGAATCTTTCCTCAAATTCTCTCGTTTGATAAATGGCTCTTACTAAAATTGAAACATTATTAAGAGAATATTTTTTTTTTAAGTTATGCTCTATAATGTCACTAATACCTTGAGCTTCGTCTTTTCCAGTTTTATAACAATTCAACTTAACCAACTCCCCTTGATTTGCTGAAGACCATAGTTTTTTTCCAACTCTATTAGTGTTATTAGAAATTAAAGAAGATGCAGCTTGAAGAATATTTTTAGTCGACCGATAATTTTGTTCTAATTTAAAAACTTTACAATTTTTATAAATTTGATCAAAAGTTAAAAAATTTTTAATTTCTGCTCCTCTCCAGCTATAAATGGATTGATCATCATCACCCACGCAGCAAATATTTTGTTTTTCATTTACTAGTAGATTTAACCATTTGTTTTGTATAAAGTTTGTATCTTGAAACTCGTCAACTAAGATGTATTTGAAGTTATTTTGATAAATTTTTCGAATATCATCATGTTCTTCAAAAAGCTTCACACAAAAAAGAATTAAATCACCAAAATCAAAAGCATTTAAATCTTTAGTCTTATTTTGATAAATTTCATAAACTTTTAGAATTGACTTTATTATTGAGCCAGATTTTTCAATTTTTACATCCTTAGGAAGAAATCCTTTATTTTTCCATTGATCAATATGATACATAATTAGTTGAGGAGAGAACTTTTTGGCATCCAAATCTTCACCCTTAACTATATTTCTTATTAGTTTTTTTTGATCATCAGTATCAAGAATTGTAAAATTGCTTTTATAATCGAGTGCTTCAGCGTGCCTTCTAAGAAACTTAACACTTATTGAGTGAAAGGTTCCTAGCCAAGGGACTGCGTTTGAACTACCTTTTATATAGCTCATTACTCTACTTTGCATTTCTTTGGCAGCTTTATTTGTAAAAGTTACACATAATAATTGGTTTGCCCAAGCCTTTTTTTGATTAATAATATGAATAAGTCTTGTAGTTAGAACTTTTGTTTTTCCCGATCCTGCGCCAGCGACGATAAGATTAGGTCCGTCAATGTTTAAGACTGCTTCTTTTTGTTCTTTATTTAAATTTTCAATTAATTTATCAATGTTATTCATATTTGAAAATTTCATTTATACACTAGATATAAAAATAAAAAAATGATTAATAAAATTAATAAAAGTATTCACAACAGATATTTAAATTTTTATAAATTTTTTTTCTATTTACGGCACCTATTTGCAATTTTTATTGTTACTACTGGATTGTTTTTTTTAATTCCTAAATTTTTTGATTATGAAAAAAAGCAAGTTTTAATAAAAGAACATTTATTAAACGACTATAATTTAGAACTAAATGATTATAAACTTATAGAATATAAAGTTTTTCCACTACCAAATTTAGTTATACAAGAAGCTAGTTTTAAAATTAAGGAGAAACCATTAAAATTTAAAACAAAAAATTTGAATATTAATCTAAGATTAAAAGATATTTACGGACATAAAAACTTTAAGAGCAAAAAAATTAGTTTTATTGAAAATGAAATGTCTTTAGATATTAAAGAAACTAAAAAATTATTAAGCTACTTTAAAGAGTTAAAAAATAAATTAGATATCAAAGATTTAAACTTAAACATAAAAAAAAAAGAATTCTCTTTGATTAAAATTAAAAATGTTAACTTTTCAAATTATGGTTATAATAAATATATTTTTAATGGAGAAATATTCGATAAAAATTTTTTATTTGTCATTAAGGAAAATAAGAATATAGAATTTAAAATTTTAGATACTGGTATAAATGCAGATTTTACGTATAAAAAAGATAACTTTAAAAATTCGATAATAGGATCATCAAAAGTAAATATTTTAAATAATTTTTTAAGATTTGAATTTAAGTTAGACACCAATCAGGTAGAAATGATTAAATCAAATTTTAGAAATAAAGTTTTGTCGGCTCAATTTAATAGTCTTATAAAATATAATCCTTATTTTAGTATAAATAGCAATATTGACATAAACAAGATAGACGAAAAGTTTTTTAAAAGTATTAATTTAGAAAAAATACTTACAGAAAATAAAAAAGTGATTAAAAAAATTAATAGTATAAATAAGATTAATTACAAAGCAAAAAAATATAGTAGCGACTTGATCAGAAGCTATTCATTAAATACAAACTTAGCCTATGGCAGATTAGATTTTACAAATAAGATTCAGATTCTAGGAGGCAATATAATCTGCAAGGGAGACAGCATTTTTATTGACCAGTATCCAAGATTAAATTTTATTTGTTCTTTAAAATTAAATAATCCAAAAAAGTTTTTAAAAAAACTTTCTGTTTCTAAAAATATTAAAAATGATCCACTTAATATAGAAGTCGAGGGTTCTTTGAATATTTTTCGTAGAAAAATAAACTTCAATAAAATTAATCTTAAAAATAATATTGAAGCGAATATAGAAGACAAACAATATTTTAAAGATGCATTTGAAAAAATTATGTATGATGAAAATTTTTTTGATATTTTTAAAATAAATAAAATAAAAGATTTTTTAATAGCTGTGATTTGATATTACTTAGGTTTTGTCATTTTAATAGGGCTCATTATTTTATCGTATTCTTTTTCATTTATTAACCCAGCTTTAATCACCTCTTTTTTTAACGTAGTGCCATTTTTATGAGCTGCTTTTGCAATATAAGCTGCTCTATCGTAACCAATTTTTGGAGCCAGAGCAGTTACTAGCATAAGTGAATTGTCCAGAAGGTGTTTAATTCTTTTTTTGTCTGCTTTAATTCCTTTAACACAATAAATACCAAATGTTTTTGCAGAGTCACTCATAATTTCTATCGATTGTAATATATTATGTATTATCAAAGGTTTAAAAACATTTAATTCAAAGTGACCATGAGAACCGGCCATAGTTATTCCATTATGATTACCAATAACTTTGACACAAACCATCGTTACCGCTTCTGATTGAGTTGGGTTTACTTTACCAGGCATAATAGATGACCCTGGTTCGTTTGATGGCAAAATTAATTCACCATATCCTGCTCTAGGACCAGAACCTAAAAATCTTATATCATTTGCAATTTTCATTAAGCAAACCGCAGTGGTATTTAATGTTCCTGAAAAGTTTACTATTTCATCATGAGCCGCTAATGCTGCAAATTTATTAGAGGTAATTTTAAATGGCAAATTAGTAATTTTACTAATTTCTTTTACAATTTTTTTATCAAAGTTTTTTCTTGTATTTAAACCAGTTCCAACAGCCGTTCCACCTTGAGCCAGGTAATAAATTTCTTTTAATGCATTTTCAATTCTAGTGATACATTTTTTTAATTGAGATTGATAACCAGAAAATTCTTGTCCCAAGGTCAAAGGTGTTGCGTCTTGCAAATGAGTTCTTCCAACTTTTACGATGTTTTTAAATTCTTTAGTTTTTTTTGCCAATTGTTTTTCCAACAACTTTAAAGAAGGTAAAAGTTTTTCATTTGTTTTGATTGCAATCGCTATATGCATTGCAGTGGGAAAAACATCATTTGTAGATTGCGATTTATTCACATGGTCGTTTGGGTGAATAGGTTTTTTAGTTCCCATTTTTCCACCCATCATTTGTATTCCTCTGTTAGAGATAACTTCATTAACATTCATGTTTGTTTGTGTTCCTGATCCTGTCTGCCAGACTTTTAAAGGAAAATGAATATCATGCTTACCTTTGATTATTTCTTCTGCAGCTTTGATGATATATTTGCTTAATTTTGTATCAAGATCTTTATTCTTGGCATTAACAATTGCTGCAGCCTTTTTGATCATCGCAATAGAATGAATAACTATTGGTCTAACTAGAAAATCACCTATATTAAAATATTTATTAGATCTTTCAGTAGAGGCACCCCAATACTTATCACCAGGAACCTTAACTTTACCGATACTGTCAAATTCTGTTCTATATTTCATAAATGATTCTACTATAATACATCCTATCTTATTTTAGACAAATTAGAATTAAAGAAAATATGAGTAATTTCGAAAAAGTTAAAAAATTTATGCAAACTTTTGGACAGGAAGTTAAAAGTAAACCTTTAATACCGAGTAAAAAAATTGTTGATTTAAGGTTTGCATTGATAGAAGAAGAAGTATCAGAATTAAAAGTTGCTTTGAAAGATAAAGATATCACAGAAGTAGCGGATGCTTTGACTGATATTTTATATGTTACTTATGGCGCTGGGCATGCCTTTGGTATTAACCTAGATCAATGTTTTGACGAAGTTCAAAATTCTAACATGAGCAAGTTAGGAAAAGATGGTAAACCTATTTATAATGAAAGTGGAAAAGTAATGAAAGGTCCACATTATTTTAAACCAAATTTAAAACAGTTTTTAGATTGATATGAAAGAAAGCTATTATTGGGTTATTTTAGGAATTGCTTTAGGGGTTATTTTATACCTAGGTGATAAATATATTTTTTAAAAATTGTGTTCACCAGAAAAATTTCCTGATAGAATATTTCCGTGTACAGAATAAGCAGTCAGGTCTGGTCTAGAACATTTCGCTACATACCAACAAAATTCTACATTATCAGATTTTTTCGTTATTTCATTAGTATCAATAATTAGAGACTCTTTTGGGTTCAAAGACTTTTTTATTGATTTAAACTTTCCATTTGAATTATAAAAATCAATATTAAGAATGTCAGATTTTTTTTCTGTTGAACCAAAACAAAACCCAATTTTACTATTGTAATCTTTACTGTTGATGAATTGACCCCATGCAAATCCTTTTTTTTTCTTGGGAACAAACATTCTTTCATTATACAGCGATACGTTAATTGAACAATTTAATGGATTAATGTTAGTTTTTTGTCCATAAATTAGTTGATGATTTACTCTAGTTGGTATTTTTTTATTTGAGCTTTCTGCTAGAACAGTAAATGCAGTAATATTTTTTAAATTCTTAGAATTAACAAATTTATTAACGTTAATAGTTAACGGAGATTTTGCAGTTGAAGAAAATTTAAATCTAGGGGAAATAAAAGATTTTTTTTTATTAAAAACCTTTAATCTTAAATATAATTTGCATGGACTAAAAATTGGATACATTGTAATTTTATTAACAGAATTTTTAAAATATGGATATGTCCTATAACTTTGAGACGATGAGAAATATTCTCTATTTTTAGAGACATCATAATAAGAATGATTTGCGCAAAAAGCTTTAGTTTTTTTATTTATTATTCCTGCAAATAATCTACCAAAAAACAAATTTTGTTTTGGTTGAGTTATCTTGATTGTTCCTCCTTCAAGTTTTTTTTTAAATATTTTTGAAAGAGAAAAAGATTTATAAGATAACCTTGGAATACTTATCATTATCTTTTTAGATAATTTTTGTTTATTTTTCTCATAGCTTAAAAATAAAGGTTTTTTTTCAATAGAAGATATCCCAGAAGACAAATTAAAAAATGTATCATATTTAGAATTAATATTTACATCTAATGAAGATTCTGAAACCTGAATTTTATTTATTTGGTCATCTTCAAATACATCATTAATAATACGATTATAAGAGTGAACTACATTACAAAAATCTTTTCCTTGGTGACTGATAATTACAGCCGGAAAAGGTATAAATAAGTTTTTTTCTGAAAAAAATTCAACTAAGTAGTTTTTTGCTTTAAATTCTTTAAATAGTTTGCTTAAATTAATTGAGTAAACTTTTGGTTCATTAACTTCTATTGTAACCGAGTCGAGTAGGTTACCTTTATTGTTTACCGCACTTATTTTTAAGGCTATCGATTTATAGTTTCTTTTAATCAAAAAATGATTAACAAACCCAATCCAAGTATCTACATTAGGAAGCTCTGGTGCAATTAAAGATGATCTATGAACGGTATTTTTATAGGGTTGGGCATGGTACTTGATCCTATCTTTTTGTACTTTATGATAATCTTTCATATTTTTTCAATTTGGGTGTATATATTTAAAAATTAATATAAAACTAATTAAAACATAATAAAAAACTTTAGAATCTGCAAATTATTTATGAAATTAGACCAAAATAAAATTTACAATACGTTCTTAAAAGAGACTAATGTAGATAGGTTGCAAAAAATTTTATCAAAATATGAGCTTTTTAAAAAGATAATTAATGTTCCAGGCGATATTTGTGAATGTGGAGTTTTTAAGGGATCTGGTATCTTTACCTGGGTCAAGTTAGTCAAATTATTTAAACCAAATAATAATTTTAAAATTGTTGGTTTTGATTTTTTTGAGAAGAGAGTTAAAACGAAAACTAGAAACAAGTTAGACAAAAAAGTATTAAAATGGCATGAAGCAGGGACAACTACTCAAAAAGAATTGATAAAAAAATGCAGAGAGTGGGATTTTAAAAATTTAAAACTTTATGCGGGAGATGTAAAAAAGACTACAAAAAAATATGCTGAAGAAAGTTTTGGTTCTAGAATAGCGTTGCTTTATCTAGATGTAGATAATTATGAAGGTACATTAGAAATTTTAAATAACTTATATAAAAAAATGGCAAAAGGTGGAATAATTGTTTTTGATGAGTATGCCTTACAAGGCCATGGCGAGTCTGATGCGGTTGATGAATTTTTTAAAAATAAAAAAATAAAGTTAAAGTCATTTAGTTGGGCAAATTCTCCAACTGCTTACGCCACAATTGAATAGCCTAAGAATAAAAAAAATTTAAGATAAAAAATTAATCATAAAATTTATTTACTTATTTATATTTTATTTTGTATATTAAGATAAACAAAGAGAATATTAAGGTTATTGCGTTAGCCAGTATTAATGGTAAATCAGTTATAGAAATTCCATAAATAAGCCAAGATAGAACACCTACAGTAAAAATAATGAACATATAAAGAGATATATCTTTTGTACTTTTTGTTTTCCAAACTTTTAATGCTTGAGGAAAAAAAGCTATAGTTGTGCAAAAAGCAGCAAAGAAACCAATATATTTAAATATAAAACTTAAAATCATTTTCTTTTTTAAAGAGTGTTTTATTGTTTAGTATTTAAAGACTTTTAACATTAATCTATATTTTATACCAACTTGATTTTTACAGGTTAAAAATATTTTCAGATAATTGCGTGCGAATCTTGCAACAATCAAGTAATATAGCGTAATGATTGAAAATGAAAATCTATTAAATAATATTAAAACAAGAATCTCTGTAAAGGAAGATCCTTTTCCATTTTTTTTTGTCAATGATTTTTTGCCTGAAGAAATAGTTAAAAAAGCTGAAGAAGAGTTTATAAAATTTAGTAATTTGAAAAAAGCTGGAAATGAAAGATATCAAAAAACAAAACTTGTTTTTAATAAATTTAATACTATGCCAGAAACTATAAAAAAAATTATTAATATTTTGTACAGTGATAAATTTTTAAAAATTTTAGAAGATAAATTTAATTTATCTAATTTAGAGCCTGATTGGGATTTAGTAGGAGGTGGAATGCATCAGTCTTTTAACGGCGGATTCCTTAAAGTTCATAGTGATTTTATTTATAAGAGAAAATCTAAACAAAAACGTGTAATTAATTTACTTTTATACCTTAATTCTAATTGGAAAGAGGAATGGAAAGGATCAATTGAATTGTGGGATAGCCAAGTCAAAAACAAAAAATTTTCTGCAGCACCCTTGTTGAACAATGTAGTAGCATTTAGGACAGACTTTGAATCTAATCATGGCTTTCCTGACCCAGTTCAATGTCCAACCAATGAAAGTAGAAAATCAATTGCGCTATATTATTATATTAAAGAAAAATCAATTCTACCGCTTACAATAAAAAAAAGAAAATATTTTCATGCAATTTGGAAAAGTAGACCCAACATTCATGAACCTACTTTTTCTGATCAAGACTCTTTTTTAAAAAGATTAAAAAACAAGTTTTTTTTTAGATTATTTTAACTTTTAAGTACCACAGTAAGTTTGATATTTTTCTTTGTTTCGAGATGGAGGGGTCTGATATTTTGAGATATTTGAGATATTT
>Ga0055584_100002183_pt1 | contig 19365 bp, 22 predicted proteins | sample OSDHelmetaG_FD_58716 | JGI IMG/M metagenome (GOLD analysis project Ga0055584, IMG submission 58716) | Pelagic marine sediment microbial communities from the LTER site Helgoland, North Sea, for post-phytoplankton bloom and carbon turnover... | ecosystem: Environmental > Aquatic > Marine >... | reverse complement strand
GGTATTCTTAGAAGGTGGTCTGCTTTGGTGTCTATACCTATCCACAGCCATGTTACTAATGGCCAGCTTGCTCTCAATCAGCTTGCCAGCAACTAAGCCTCAAGGGTCTTAACCAATTGGCGTAACATTTCTTTAAGCAACTCTTGCTGATCGCCACTGTAGCTAGCTAGCACCTGTTCTTCATGCCACTTGGCTTTATCCAATAATTCATCAACCAAGGTGCGGCCTTGGGGGGTAATAAATATTAAAATCGCCCGCTTATCCTTGGCACCTTTTTGTCGACTTAATAAACCCTCAGCTTCCATTCTAGATACCAGCTTGGACAAGGTTGGCTGATTAAAAAGCACCCGTTGATTGAGCTGATTTAGCGTTAAGCCATCGCCATCGGACAAGCTTGCTAGGATACGCCAATAGTTCACATTGACCCCAGCCTCTTTTACCGTGGCATGAAATTGTTCACTCACTAGCTTGCTAGAACGGGCTAGCAAGTAGGCTAGATAGTCATCAACAAAGGGCTTGGATGTTTGTTTAGCTGCAGGCATCGAAATCAATTTTTCTCTAATTATTTGACAACTAGGGTAACATAAATATATATTCCATTTCATATATTTTAAGAATAAAACAAATCGCAGGAATTATTTATGCTCAACGACCGCATTGAGAAACCTTGGCTGGACGCCTTCCAATACACCTTTAGCCTGTGTGGTCTGGAACCTGGTGATACGGTTGCCATCCTATCGGAAAGCCAATCCCGCGAGATCAATTTACAACTAGCCGAACTAGCCTTATTAAACCTTGGCACACGGCCATTTCATGTGCGCATTCCCACACCAGCTGAAACAGCGCCAGTACCCGTGCGTTCTACTGGCGCTAGCAAGGTATTAACTGTCATGCAACCAGCGATTAATGCCCTCGGTAGCGCCACCATGGTTATCGACTGCACCGTGGAAGGTTTGTTGCATGCACCTGAACTACCTGAGCTGCTTAAGGCTGGCACACGCATTTTAATGATCAGCAACGAGCATCCTGAGGCTCTTGCCCGCTTGCAGCCTAGTCTAGAACTAACACCTAAGGTGAAAGCCGCTGCCAAGATGTGTAAGCAAGCCAGTCAAATGCGAGTTACCTCTGCCGCTGGAACAGACTTAACCATCGATATGACCGATGCACCAACTGCCGGGGTTTGGGGTTATACGGACCGTCCGGGCACCCTCGCTCACTGGCCTGCAGGTGTTGTGGTTAGCTTCCCTAAGCAAGGTTCTACCAACGGTACTCTAGTTTTAGCACCGGGTGATGTGAACTTAACCTTTAAGCGCTACCTACAAGATACTGTAACCCTCACCATAGAAGATGACTATGTTACCCATATTGACGGCACCGGCACCGATGCCGAATTGATGCGCCGCTACTGGGCAGCGTGGGGCGACAAGGAAGCTTACGCGGTATCCCATGTGGGTTTCGGCATGAATCCCAACGCGCGCTACGAAGCCCTCACCATGTACGACCAGCGTGACACAAATGGCACTGAATTACGTGCCTTTGCCGGTAATTTCTTGTTCTCTACGGGCGCCAACGAATTTGCCGGCCGTTATACCGAAGGACACTTTGATATTCCTGTGTGCAACTGTGACATCTGGTTGGACGACCAACTGGTGGTGAAAGCTGGCCAGCTACAGGGCGACCTTGCCTAATGCTATTTATTGCTGAAACAGGTAGCCGTGAGCAACCGCCTTTGCTTATGCTGCACGGTGTGGGTGGAAACCATCAAGCCTTTGCACCACAGCTAAGCGCCTTAGCCGACAATGCTTGGTGCCTGGCTTGGGATATGCCGGGCTACGGACAATCCACCGCTCACCACGACATGACATGGGACAGCCTATGCGAGTCGATTGTGCAGTTATTGGACGAACGCGATATTCAGCAGGTAAACCTACTCGGCCATTCACTAGGCGGCATGCTGGCGCTGGAATTCGCACAGCGCTACCCTCAGCGTTTACAGAGTCTAATCCTGTATGCCACAAGCCCTGCTTTTGGCAGCCAGGATGGTGCTTTCCAGGAAAAGTTTTTGCGTGCACGCCTAGCGCCTTTAGAGCAAGGCGCGACCATGACGGACATTGCCAATAACATAGTGCCTGGCATGCTGCACCCAGAGCAGCAACATCTTGCACCCCAGTTGGTAGCCATGATGGGACAGGTGACAGCACCGGCTTACGCCCAAGCACTGGCATGTATTACGCAGTTTGACCAGCGCGGCAACCTAGCCAATCTAAACCTGCCTTGTACCCTAATTGCTGGTGACCAGGACCCTAACGCTCCTGCCGCCATGATGGCCAAAATGGCCAGCAAAATCCCCCAAGCAGACTATATCAAGATCGCCACCAGTGGCCATTTTGCCAATCTAGAGCAGGCTGCTGCCTTTAATCAAACAATCAAACAACACTTGAGCCAGCTGATCTAGCTGGGCCCAAAAGGATAATACGATGAGCAATCTTGACTCCCCCATGTTCGAAACCAAAGCTTGGAGACTTACCGAGCAGCAAGAAGAACTAACTACGCGCGCCCGCACCTTAGGCCAGGCCAAGTTTGCTGATCGTGCCGAAAAATGGGATACACAAGCGACTTTCCCAACAGACAACTACAAGGACATGTACGACGCTGGCTTAATGGGAATTTGTATTCCTAAACAGCATGGTGGCGAAGGTGCCGACCTATTAACCTACGCCCTTACATCGGCGGAAATTGGCCGTTATTGTGGTGCTACAGCCTTGACGTTTAACATGCATGTATCTTCTTGTGCATGGAGTGGCCGCCTAGCTGACGACCTAGATATGGATGAAGCAACCCGTGCCCTACATGATGCTCGTCGCGGCGTACACTACAAGCGTATTCTTGAAACGGGTGCTATCTACGCACAACCTTTCTCTGAGGGCGGTGCTGCAGCTGCAGGTAAACAAGCTTTTGAAACCATCGCTAAACGGGTTGAAGGCGGTTGGATTATCAATGGTAAAAAAATCTTTGCCTCGCTAGCGGGTCATGCCAACTACTATGGCGCGCTGTGTACCGAAATCACCGATGAAAACCAAACGCCAAGTAGAGCCAACACCATGTATTTGGCAGTGCCTGCCGCTGCCGAGGGCGTTAGTGTAGAAGGTCCTTGGGACCCTGTAGGTATGCGAGGCACGGTATCTCGTACACTTATTTTCAAGGACGTATTTGTCGATGACAATGCGCCTCTAATGCCATCCGGCGTCTATTTTCAAGCGGCTAAACGCTGGCCTCATATGTTTATGACCCTAACGCCAACCTATATGGGCCTAGCCCAAGCGGCTTATGACTTTACCGTAAAATACTTGCGCGGAGAAATTGAAGGTACAGGTCCGGTGAAGCGCCGCCAGTTTGCCACCAAGCAGTTGGCTGTAGCACAAATGCGCATCATGCTAGATCAAACCAAGGCTATCTGGTTCCAAGCCATGAGCGAAGCCTGTGCCAACCCCAGCAAAGACCAGCTACTACGTGCCTGGTCTGCCCAATACACCACCATGGAAAACGCCAACGAGATTGCGCAATTGGCGATACGTACCTGTGGCGGCCAATCCATGCTCAAAACCTTCCCCCTAGAGCGCATGTATCGAGACACCCGCTGCGGCTCTTTGATGCTGCCGTGGACAGCGGAACTATGCCAAAATATGTTGGGCAAGGGCGCCCTATATGAGCGCGGTGAAAGCGACGAATAGGCTACAGATTGGACTGTAGATTTTATGCCGGACTGAAGTCCGACCTACAGTCCGACATAAAACCTCTTGTCAGGCTAATACCCGACCTTTATGGAACCTAGCATGCACAATATTTCTCAGTGGATTCAAACCCACGCTAGCTTTACTCCAGATAAGCTGGCCATCATCGATGAACACCACAGCTACACCTATGGCGAACTAGAACAGCTAGTCAGCCAGCATGCGCGTTTGCTGAAACACCAGATGCGTATAGGCCGTGGAGACCGCGTAGCGTATCTGGGTTTTAATAGCATTGAGTTTTTGTGTTTGGTATTTGCCTGCGCCCGCTTAGGAGCCTTGTTCATTCCCATGAACTGGCGCTTAACCACGCCCGAATTTGATCATATTTTAGAGGACGCCAGTCCTTCTTTGGTTGTTTGTAGCAGTCGTTTCTCACAGCAGTTAGAACCCCTGCGTGAACAGCACCCTGACTGCCGCTTTGTAGCGCAAAACTTTAGCCACCCTGGCTGGCTCAGTCTACCCAGTATGCTACACCTAGCGAAAGACGAGCAGCGTGATGACGAAAACCCGCATGTTGACCTCAACAGCCCCTTGTTGATTGTTTATACGTCGGGTACGACTGGTTTGCCCAAGGGCGCTGTACTGACCCAAAACGCACTCTTTCATAACGCCTTAAACAGTGCCCACATGCATGACATGTGCAGTCAGGACCGTATATTAACGGTACTGCCTATGTTTCATGTGGGCGGCTTAAACATTCAAACATTACCGGCCCTCTATAAGGGTGCCACGGTAATTTTGCATGACCGCTTTGAGCCCCTACGCACCTTGGAATCCATTCGTGATGATAAACCCAGTTTGGTAGTATTGGTGCCGGCAACCTTGCAGGCCGTATTGGATCAGCCTAACTGGCAGACTTACTTATCTAGCTTGCGCAGTATTTCCACGGGCTCCTCGGTGGTGCCCGAAACACTCATTGCGCCGTTTCATGCTATTGGCCTACCAGTACAACAAGTATATGGACTCACAGAAACCGCACCCATTGCCGTTTATCAAACCGCTGCACAAGCCTTACTCAAGTCCGGTAGTACCGGCTTACCTGGCCTGCATTGCGATATGCAACTAGTGGATAACCAAGGGGACGCAGTGGTAGACGGCGACATAGGCCATATCCGCATCAAAGGCCCTAATGTCATGTTTGAATATTGGGGCAATCCACAAGCCACTGCGAAAGCCTTACACAACGGCTGGTTTGATACAGGTGACATGGGTTACAAGGATACAGATGGTCATCTGGTGGTTGCTGACCGCGCCAAAGACATGATCATTTCTGGTGGTGAGAACATCTACCCAGCCGAGTTAGAAAACGTGCTGCACTCTATGCCTGGTGTACGCGATGCTGCGGTGATAGGTCGTCACCATGAAAAGTGGGGGGAAACTCCTGTTGCCGTGGTTATAGTGCAAGCAGGCCATGAGCTTACCAGCGCAGAAATTTTGGCCTATTTTGACGGACGCTTAGCGCGCTTTAAGCACCCTCGTGAAGTCATCTTTATGGATGAATTGCCACGCAATGTGATGGGAAAAGTACAGAAATTCCGTTTACGCTCTATGATCTAGTCAAACTCGATGACTGTTGCCGCCTCAACTTGTTGAGGTAGCACTTGCTGCGCTAGATTATTCAGCTTTTCTATGACTGGCCACAATACACTACCCGTGCGCCCCATCAAACCTAACTGCCTACCCGGCACAGGGTTATTAATAGCAATAAATTCAATGCCTGTTTCACCTTGCTCCTGCCACATCAGTTGCGTCAGCTTAGGCACCAGAGTGACACCATAGTCCATGCGTACCATATGCCGAAGCGTTTCTAGACTAGTGCCCTTAAACTGGTTGTTACCGTCAGACAAACCACACAAACGCCTTGTTTGATCCGACAGGCAATGGCCATCTTCTAATATCAGCAGCTTTTGGCTGGCAATTTCCCTGCTAGCCACATGCTGACGCCCCACCCATTCGTGCCGAGCCGGCAGCGCTAACACAAACTCCTCTATCCACATGTTCAAGGACCGCAAGCCAGGCTGCGGTTTTGGCAACGCCAACAAGCCCGCATCAACAGTGCCTGCCTGCAGTTGCTGCAGCAGCTTATGAGTTTGCAACTCCACCAGTTCGATACGCAAGTTAGGTAGCTGACTACGTACCTGTTGAGTCAAAAAGGGTAGTATATAAGCCGCTACAGACGGTATCAAAGCTAAGGTAAGTTTACCGCTATAGGGGTCTTGATGTTGCGTGGCCAAGCTTTCGATATCGGCCACCTGCGCCAACACAGGTTTAGCCTTGGCAATCACCTGTTCACCCAAAGGTGTTAACAATAGCTTGGGTTTGCTCGCTTCAACTAACCGTGCCCCCAGACGCTGTTCCAACTTTTTAATTTGGCCACTTAGGGTAGGCTGGCTAACATGGCAAGCTTCAGCCGCTTTACCAAAATGCTGAGTCTGGGATAGCACCACTAAATAATGCAAATCTTTAACACTTATCATTATTGATTTTTCCTATCACAAATAACAATTCAAACGATTATACAAATAACATAACTTATCGCACAATGGCTACATCAGATCGACACAACGATCTCTTATCATCAGTTAAGAACCTAGCAACAACTTTAGAGGGATTTACCATGCACAAGGGCATTCAAGTACCAAACATCACTTTTCACTACCGCGTACGAGACGAGAGCATCGGTGGCGACAACCCATTCCGCTGGCAGCAAGTCACTAGCGACGAGATTTTTAGCAACAAAAAGATCGTGGTCTTCTCTCTACCGGGGGCCTTCACACCGACATGCAGCACCTTTCAGGTACCTGGCTTTGAAGCGGCCTATGAGGAAATCAAATCCCATGGCGTCGATGAAGTCTATGTGCTGTCTGTCAACGACACCTTTGTCATGCGTAAATGGATGTTAGACCAAGGCGTTGAAAACCTTAGCTTCATCCCCGACGGTGCTGGCGAATTTACTCGCCAGCTGGGCATGCTAGTCGATAAGAGCAACATCGGCTTTGGCTTACGTTCATGGCGCTACGCAATGGTCGTTGATAACGGTATCATCCAGCACTGGTTAGAAGAACCAGGCCGTGAAGACAACCACGCCGCCGACCCTTATGGTGTTAGTTCGCCAGAATCAGTTTTGGCAGCACTTAAAGGCTAAAATATTTAGGGGGGCAATCTTCAAGTCTGATCCTAACTAGGTGAAAACTTCTTAAGCGCCCCCTACAACACTCGCATATCTTTTCAGCGCAAAATCCCGTATAATATGCCGCGAATCAAGTCTGTCAGCCAATGCTGACTCCTCTATACCCCAGGATTATCCATGACCACAGCCTCTGGCTTTGCCGAATTAGGCCTTTCTGCACCTGTACAGAAAGCATTATCACGTATCGGCTACGAACAACCTTCCCCTATTCAAGCCGCTAGTATCCCACCGATTCTAGCTGGTAAAGACATCCTTGGTACAGCGCAAACAGGTACCGGCAAAACCGCCGCCTTTGCCCTACCAACCTTGTCACGTATTGACCTAAAGAACACCAACCCACAAATATTGGTGCTAGCGCCAACACGCGAACTAGCTATCCAGGTAGCTGAAGCTTTCCAGAACTATGCTAGCGAATTAAAAGGTTTCCATGTACTGCCAATTTACGGTGGTAGCAGCATGCAAAACCAACTACGCATGCTAAAGCGTGGCGTACAAGTTATTGTTGGTACTCCTGGCCGTGTTATGGACCATATGCGTCGTGGCACACTAAAGCTAGAAAACCTACAAACTGTGGTACTAGACGAAGCTGACGAAATGCTACGCATGGGCTTTATCGACGACATCAACTGGATCCTGGAACACAAGCCAGACGCATGTCAGGTAGCCTTGTTCTCCGCGACCATGCCTTCCCAGATCCAAAGAACAGCGCAAAAATACCTGAAAGATCCTCAAATCGTGAAGATCGAATCAGAAACCGCTACCGTAGAGCGTATTACTCAACGTTACTGGAAAGCCGTGGGCACTCCTAAGCTAGATGCTCTTACCCGCATCTTAGAAGTTGAAAACTTTGATGGCGTTATCATCTTTGTACGCACCAAGACTTTGACCGTAGAGCTGGCTGACAAGTTAGAAGCTCGTGGCCATAGTGCTGCCGCTATCAATGGCGACATGTCTCAGCAATTGCGTGAGCGCACCATTGAGCAGCTGAAGAATGGCAAAACCGACATTCTTGTGGCGACAGATGTTGCCGCCCGTGGTATCGACGTTGCTCGTGTAAGCCACGTTATCAACTACGACATTCCTTACGATACAGAAGCCTACGTACACCGTATTGGCCGTACTGGCCGTGCTGGTCGTGAAGGCAACGCCATCTTGTTTGTCGCACCACGCGAGCGCCGTATGCTACGCGCTATCGAAGAAGCTACTCGCCAAACCATTACACCAATGGAATTGCCTAGCCGCGAGCAAGCACAAGAACGCCGCATTGACCAATTCAAAGATGAATTGGAAAAGGCATTGTCTGCTGACCTTAGCAAGTTTAGTGAAATTGTTTCCCAGTTTGTTGAAGAACGTGACACTAGCTCAGAGCAAGTTGCTGCCGCCTTGTTGCACCTTATTCAACAGGAAAAACCACTAATTTTGCCTGAAGGCCGTCCAGAACGTTCTCGTCGTGATGAAAGCGTTGGTTTTGACGAGCGCCCAGATCGTGAACGCCGTGAAAAACGCGAACGTCAGCCACGCCCAGAGCATGATGGCGAACCTATTGCTATGGAACGCTTCCGCATTGCCGTTGGCCGTGACCATAACGTCAACCCAGGTGACATTGTTGGCGCCATTGCCAACGAAGCCGACCTATCCAGCGCCTATATTGGCCGTATCAAACTGCACGATGAGTACAGTACTGTTGATTTGCCGGCCGGCATGCCTCAGGAAGTACAAAATCTGCTAAAAGGTGTACGCGTGCGCAACCAGCCGCTACAACTTGAGTCAGAAGGCCCTGCGGATGATTTTGTTCCTGGCGCACCTCGACCACGTCGCCCAAGCCGTGGTGGCCCAGGTGGCGGCAAGCACCAGCGTGGTCGTTCTGACAACCGTGGTGATCGCGGAGATCGTGGTGGCGAACGTCGCCACTCACGCGGCCCTAAGCCTCGTTCTTAATCACTATTTAAGAACAGCAAGACCGCGTTAAACCAAAAAGCCTAGCCTAAACAGCTAGGCTTTCTTGTAACCAGTCCGAAAATTGCTGAGCCGCAGGGCTCAAGGGCCCGCCTTGCGGCTTAATCAAGTAGAAGTTTTCAGCACTCGGAATCGACCAATCAAAGGGCTGTACCAGAGTACCTTTAGCCAACTCATCCTTAGTCAAAAAGTCCAAGCCTAGCATTACCCCCATACCTGACATGGCCGCCATCTGGCAAAAATCCGATGAATCCATTTGATCGCCAGAGCCTAACTGCTCCGGTGGCAAACCAGCCGTACGAAACCAATCACTCCAGCCAGACAAGGTACCTGTAAGATGAATTAAACGGTGGTACTGCAGGTTATCTAAACTAGTAAGCGGGTGATCCCCTTCTAGCAAAGCTGGCGAACACGTTGGCTGCAGGGCACCATGGGTAAGCTGCACCACTTCTGGCTCGGCCCACACACCTGGCCCCCAACGAATTTCTAAATCATAGTCTTCCACCCGTACTTCAGGCAGCCATTGCACACGCGCTATGCGCAATTCAATATGCGGAAAACGTTCTTGAAAATCAGTTAAACGAGGCATCAACCACCAACCAAAGGCACCGCTTACGCGTACACGTACGCGCTGCTCCTTAACCTGGCCGAATACTTCTTGAGTAGCCATACTGAGCCGGTCCAAAGCATCCTTTACCTTAGGCAAGTAGGCCCGGCCAGCTTCAGTAAGTTGCAAGCCACGCGGCATACGCTGAAACAGTGGCTGACATAAATAGTGTTCTAACAATTTAATTTGCTGGCTAACCGCAGCTTGTGTCAAATTCAGCTCAGCCGCCGCTGTGGTAAAACTCATATGACGGGCAGCCGATTCGAAGGTACGCAGCCAGTTTAATGTGGGCAAATGGGGACGTCGTGACATAAACACCACTCTTTCTAAAGAAGACTATAAGATGGGCTATTGATAAGGCCCGGTATTCGCAACCAGAATTGGTTTAATTCCAACATGGATTAGACTCTTATGGCGAAATATATCCTCAAATCAGCCTTGTTTCCATCCATTTCTCACCCAATTCTTATCTTTAGGAGACAAAGCCAGTTTCCAGGCTTTACCCCACCTTGCCCCATCCCCTACAATCGCCCCTTTATTGACCAATATACGGACCCGCCAATGAGCACCACAAATGTTGACCTAGACACCATAGAATCTACTACCAGCCAAGCCCTAAAAGCCCACGGCGCCGATGACTGGATTGCCGACAGTGTGGCACATGCAGTCCGTGTAGCGGAAGGTTATGGCAACCGTATTTGTGGACTTTACTACTTAGAAAGCTACTGCGCACAGCTTAAAACCGGCCGCGTACTAGGCAATGTAGAACCCGAAGTAAGCCAGCCTAAACCTGGTAGTGTAAAAGTAGACGCTAAGTTAGGCTTTGCCCAACCAGCTTTCACCCGCGGCTTACCAACCGCATTAGAAGCCGCCAAGGTTAATGGCATTGCTAGCTTGGCCATTTGCCACGCCCATACTTGCACATCCCTAGGCTACTTTACCGAGCAGATCGCCCGCGCTGGCTTTATCGCTATTGGCCTAACTAACGCTTCTGCTTGTGTATCACCTCCAGGTGGCACCAAAGCTGTATTGGGCACTAACCCATTCTCCATGTCAGTGCCTGCCGAAGATGGTGGCCTAGCCATGCATTTTGACCAGTCCACAAGTGCTATTGCCTTGGGCAAAATCACTATGGCCGCGGCCGCGGGCGAAGACATTCCGGTGGGCTGGGGTGTAGATTCCGAAGGCCAATCTACCACTGATCCAAATGCTGTTATCAAAGGCGGTTCATTGATGTCGTCAGGCGGCTACAAAGGTTATGGTTTTGGCTTGATGGTAGAAATATTGGCAGCCGCCTTCACCAACGGCAACACCAGCACTCAGTTAGAACCACTAAAGAAGCCAGAAGGTACACCACACGACCTAGGCCAAACTTATATCATTATTGATCCTACCAATGTTGCCGGCCAAGGTTTTTGGCAGCGCATGGAAGCTATTCAAGAAGTGATCAAGGCGCAACCTGGTGCTCGTCTACCCGGTGCCAACAAGACGCAACAGCCTGTAGTAGAGCTAGACGACAAAGTTTGGCAACAAGCTATCAACCTGTCGCAAGCCTAATATGCCTACTCCTAACTAGGTCTTTGGTCCTAGAAGATTAGAAATATGCCATAAATAGGCCTGAAAAACTTGCTTTCAGGCTTGGCTATGGCACAATTTACCCCTAGCGTTAGTATGCAAGGTAGTAGTCCATGTCCCAAATCCAAATCTTGGTCGTTGAAGACGATGTCGTCAACCAAGAAATCATAAGCGAATTCCTGACCTTTTCTGGCATTCAGGTAGATTTGGCCGAAGACGGCGTGGAAGCTCTTAACTGTGTTCGCGACAAGCAATATGACATCATCATCATGGATTTAATGATGCCTAACCTAGACGGTCTTGCCGCTACCCGCGCTATCCGCGCCATGAAAGATGCGCAACGCGCCAACACCCCTATTATTGCTGCCACTGCCCGTGACCCTGTTGCGGAACAACAAGCTTGGCTAGAAGCAGGTATCAACGACTACGTACACAAGCCCTTCTCTGAAGATGAGCTGTGGAACGTTATCAATCGCTTTGTTTGAGCATTACCAGCTCGTCTTTGCGAGCGTAGCAAAACAATCTTTCTGATACTCACGCGACACAAAATCTGCCTCTACTCGCTGGCTCAACGACAAATTGCTATCTGGATGCAATATTCGTAAATACTCAGCATGTAACTGCAAACGCGCAGCTTTTGCTTGTGCCTGTGCATCGGCATAAAAGCGACAACCCAAAATAGGATTGCCCAAAGCTGCCATATGCACACGCAATTGGTGCGAACGACCGGTGATAGGTGTTAAACGCACCAAACTTGCTTGCTTAACGGCATCGTAATGCAACACTTCATATTCCGTAAGGCTTGGCTTACCTTGAATCATATCTACCATCTGCTTAGGACGATTGGGCCAATCACAACGCAAAGGCAAATTAACACTGCTTTGGTCTTGTGCCATAGGACCATCTACCCAAGCCAAATACTGTTTACGTGTAGTGCGCTCCTGAAACTGCCGACTGAGGTGACGCAAAGCATCCTTGTGACGCGCCAGAACCATCACACCAGAGGTATCCATATCCAACCGGTGTACCACATGCATCTCCCCGAAACGCGCTAACAAACGGCTATACACGCTGTCGTAATTGGCAGGATCACGTCCTGGCACCGACAACAAGCCACTGGGCTTGTTAACCAAGACTATGGCATCGTCTGCATACAGAATAGGTAAGGACTGCGTGCACTGCTGGTGTACATAAGTGCTCAAGGCTGCTGCTCAGCATTGGTGTTAGCAGCACTGCCATCAGACAGGTTGGCACGTTCGGCCTTGCTAATGTATCTAGGCTTATTTTTTGGTGCAAGTTTGGCCTTGGCACGCTTGGCGCGAGCCTTAAGAATTTGGTTGCCCTTTTTACGCTTGTTCATTGCTATTAGCTCACATCTATTACCAGCAACATGATATCAGTTTGCAAAAAAAACCCCAGCTATAGCTGAGGCTTTTACTACATTTTTGACCTTATAATAGCGGCCAAATTACCATTCAAATTCGGCAATCTTGTAAAGCTCTGCCGCGTTTCTTAAAGATAGCTGGCGGTAAGTCTTCCACTGCATAAACTGTGATTGGTCGATCTTATAAGCATCCGTTAGATCACCGCCGTCATCCAACACCTTCATTACTTCATCAACCATGTAGTTAATATAGCCCATGGTGTAATGAGTTACGGTTTCTAGGTCTGTAACACCACCGTGGCCAGGGATAATGATTTTTGGATTCAACTCTTCAAGTTGCGCCCAGTTTTCCTGCCAAGCCAGCATGTCCGTGTGCTCCAATACAGGCAGCATTCGTACGTTAAAGGCGAAGTCACCGGAAATCAGCAGCTCATCTTCAGGCAACCAAAGCTGCATATCATCTGGACTGTGGGCATGGCCGAAGTGCTTGAGTACAATTTCTTTGCCCTTTACTGGTACAACGTATTCATCAGAGAAAGTACGATCTGGCATGACTACGTGAGACTTAAAGAACTTGTCTTTTAGGCTGCGTTGAGTACGCTCCATCATCTTTTCAGCATCATGTTCTAAGATCTCTGGGGTATTTTCGTGAGCAATAATCTCCACACCCTGCTCTTTCCAGTAGCTACCACCAAATACCGCGTGGCCTTGGGCGTTCTCATAGATAAGATACTTAACTGGTAGATCGGTAACTTGCTTGATTTCTTCGTGCATGGCCTTGGCTAGCAAATAGCTGCCACCACCGTTAAATACCACTACGGCATCATCTGCAACGATAAAGCTCAAGTTATTGTTGTGACCAGAGTTTTCATAGGTAGAAGGGGCTGGCGCACCAATAGCAGAATAAACACCTTCAACGACTTTCTCAGGACGCTGGTACAACAAACTGTTAGCATCGAGTGTGCGTAGGTTGGTATCCAAACCCATTTCTTGCCATTCAAAAAAACCACCGTCATAGTTACTAACGTTGGTATAACCCATATTCATTAACGTTTGTGCTGCCATCGGGCTTCGCACGTTAGTACCGCAATAAACCACAATTGGCGTATCAAAGGATTCTACAGCTTCGCCTACATCAAATTCGATCCAACCACGTGGAATATTGATGTTCTGATAAATACCCAAGGTACCTAACAAATTCACTTCGTACTGCGTACGCACGTCAATAACGACGGTCTCTGGTTGGTCTTTGATCTGCTGCTGTAACTGCTCAGCAGTGATATGGGTGATAGCGTCATTGGCTGCGGCCAACATTTGTTCGCTAGTCGGTACTGTTGTTTGGGCAATTGCGGTGCTTGAAAACAACAAAGCAAAAGACAATAGATAAGATTTCATAATGATTACACAGGTCTCTAATTGAACTGGTCGGAGCTAAATGCGGCTAGGTATAAAAATATAGCATATACTTAGGTGAATTAGTTATATCTATATTAGCATAGTTGCAATAGGCTTGCACAATATACCTTTGTAATAGAAAACCTAATCAGGCAGAGCTGTTTATGGTATTGGCAATAGATTCAACAACAACTTGATTGATGCTTTTGCCAGCTGCCGCAGCTTTAACAACCAACCCTTCATGCAATTCAGGAGAAATTCTGACATTAAATTTGCCAGAATAATTTTTCTTTGGACTTACACCGTCCTCTCGACACATAGCGAGAAACATATTCAACGACGCTTTACCTTCAGTTTGAAGACCTTCTATATCAGACGCATAGAAATCAGCACCACCATTCAAATTAATGAACTCGCCTCTAAACATCTCAAACTCAGGATCGTACTGAATCACAGCATCGTATTCATCTATATTCATAACATTAATCATGGCTCTATCCCGTTTACTGCTAGCCAACGTCTAACACTATTTACAGCACCTTTATCAGTATCTGGCGAAGGGTGAGGTCTATGAAAAACCCTACGCTCACCAAATAGCCGGACACCTATACGAGATCCTTCTCCTTCCACTATTTCAGCCCCTAGCTCAAGAAACAGCTGTTCAATGTCCTTCCATTTGACATTACCACTCACAGGTCTAGAAAAAATAAGCTCAAGGGTTTTCTGATGCTTTCTTTTCATACCAACCAGTGTAGTACCAAATTATGGTACCGTCAATTTGAGATATTAGAACTAACTTCCTATCAGACCTTCTTCACGTACTTAGCAGTCACTATCATGTCACCAGCACCATCAACTCGGCAATCAAGCTGGTGATCATTACTATCCTTCATACGGCGAATTACCGCTTTGGTGCCAATCTTTAGCACCTGCGAGCTGCCCTTTACTTTAATGTCTTTGGCTAGGGTGATCTTATCACCTTCCGCTAGCAAGGTGCCGTTGGCATCTTTGATGTTCAACTTAGCGTCTTCGGCTACTTCTTCAGGGTTCCACTCATAGGCACATTCTGGGCAAATCAAGTTGTCTTGATCTTGATATACGTATTCGGACTGGCAGCTCGGGCATGGAGGTAAAGACATGATTATTTTCCTTTTTAGGAGCAAGCGCTTATCAGCTATCTTCTTGACGATATCTGAACTAGATTAAAGCCTTCTTCTAGACCTGGTGCCACAAAATGCTTAGTCACCTTGGTAAACATCTCAGCCGTATCAGTTGCTGCGCGCTCTGGTTGTTCAATACGTCGCTGCTCAATGTGTGCCAAGCAAACTTCGTTGGCAAGATCGATAAACAATAGCTTATGGGGGGCTTCTATTTCCGTAAAGATACTTTTAAACCAATTACGCTGAGGTATCGTATTGGCAGGAAAATCCATCACCACGTCGGCCCCAGTCAGCAAAATAGACTGCACAAGTTTTTTGATTAGCGGCTTCATCAGATTAGCGTAATGCATATAGTCCGACAAGGAAGCGATTTTGTTTGGATATAGCGATGCCAACCACTCATCTTCTGATAACAAGACAGCATTGCTTTGCTTGGACAGCTCCAGAGCCTTAGTGGACTTGCCGGCCCCCATCTTGCCACAGAAAAACGTTAATGCACCTTTGCCCATGCCACACCCTTATTACTATTTGTATACCAACGCAGCCCCAAAACCAATAAAGGCCGTGCCAGTCAATCTATTGAATACCTTCATTGCACTTGGCTTAGATAGAAACGGCGATGCCATAGCAGCTAATAGTGCATAACCAATCATGATAGCAATCGAAATTCCTTCAATGGTAAGGATCAGAGTTAAAAACTGCGGTACAAATGCCCGCGACACATCAATGAATTGCGGAAACAGTGCAGTAAAAAAAGCGATTGCCTTAGGATTACTAATACCCACAACAAAACCTTCTTTGAACACGGCCATTAAAGGCTTAGATGCTTTGGTCTTCGGTAACTCTTGATTACCTTCAATTTGACTAGGCGAGCGCCATATTTTTACACCAAGATAAACCAAATAAATAGCGCCGAGGATTTTAACTAGCGAGAACAAAACTGTAGATGACAGAATAATGGCCCCCAACCCGAAAGCAGAAAGGGTTGCTAAAATTAACATGGCAACAAAATTAGCAAAGATATTTACAATAGCCGTTTTATAACCATAAACCAGACTGTTCTTTATAGTCAGTACAACAGCCGGACCTGGTATTGCCGTTACGGGAATGGCTAGTGTTATATAGACCAAATAATCGTTTATCATTTATAAACCTTATTTAGTTCGAGAAGAAGGACCGAATCCAGCCTACAAGCCTTATACAAATCCACATGAGCGGTAGTGAGTATCCATGGTGGCCCAAGGCACACCTTCACCATTTGCATTGGCTCCGGCATATAGGGGTTCAAACCAATTAGTGGGCTGGTGATTCTGATCGGTAAACTAACGCCAAAAGCAAGCGCGCGTTTACGCGTCGTCTTGCCTTTTCTTGTTAGCTGCTATATCGCGCAATGAACCAGATACATATTTGTGGATGATACTTGAAACTAAAGTCTGATAGGGAATACCTTCTTCGGATGCCCTTGACTGAACCGCAGTAAGATCGCGACTAGATATACGAATATTGATCCGTTTATCTTTCTTAAAGGTATTGGTAGCGGCAGCTTCCAACTCTTCCTTGCGGGTTTCCGTCAGGGTTGATTCGAAATCTCCCGACTCCACTGAATCCAGAAGCTCTTGTTCTTCTTTTGAGAGTTTTACCATATTCATGAGACACCTCTCAGATATAATTTAGTGAATTTACGACTAGGGATCACGGTCTTTAAAAAATACTCGTCTTCAGTTTCGACATACGGAACTAAGTAGGCGTAACTGTCTACCGCCACGACAAAAATTTTTTGATGGGGATAATCCACTGCATTGGGATGACAAATATCATCTAAAAGCCCCCCATTCTCAATATGAAAGATAATTTCTTCAAAAGATCTGCCTCGTTCTTCAATGAGCTGCTGATTTTTTTCGGAGTTCCAGTTAAAAACTTTCATAATACGAAGATTAGCACAAATGTGTGCCTTTTGTCATCACGCGTAATAACTCAAATCAGACAGCTAACATTCGTATACCGCGCTGCGCAATAATCTTCCAGTGAGTCCGCGTTAGTTTCTTGGCTGCAACAAAGGCCTAGTGCTTGATGCACTAAGCCTTTTTGAAGTTTTGAATATATGGAGGCATACCTGATGTCTGCCCCAGAGTGCGCAGAGATTGCCGCGGCGCTGTGCACCTCGCAATGACGTTTTAGTCTTCGCGACGCTCAACCAAGGTCATGATGCTGTACAAGGCAACGGAATCGCCGTGTTGGTTCCATACTTCTACATCCCATTCCACTACGCCGGTAGGCGCAAAGTCGTCTGGACGCTTGTCCTTGTAGATTTTTTGCTTACAGGTCAAGCGTACTTGGATGGTGTCACCGATGCCTACTGGCTCGATAAAACGGAGGTTTTCTAGGCCGTAGTTAGCGAGTACTGGGCCTGGTGAAGGCTCTACGAACATGCCCGCTGCAGCAGAGATAACGAAGTAACCGTGGGCTACGCGCTTGCCAAATAGGGAGTCTTTGGCGGCTTGTTCGTCAAAGTGGGCATAGAAATGGTCACCAGATAGGCAACCGAAGTTAACGATGTCGGCTTCGGTTACGGTACGACGGTGAGTAATCAGAGTCTCGCCTATCTGTAGGTCTTCAAAGTACTTACGGAATGGGTGTATGTCGGTCTTAACCTGCTCAGAACCAGGGTGAAATTCCTTGGTAATGTTGGTGAGCATGGTTGGGCTACCCTGCAGGGCAGTACGCTGCATGTAGTGCTTAACGGCGCGGATGCCACCTAGTTCTTCGCCGCCACCGGCGCGGCCTGGGCCACCGTGTACCAATGTAGGTAGTGGCGAACCGTGGCCAGTAGATTCTTTGGCGCACTCTTCATTAAGAATAAGTAGACGACCGTGCCAACAAGCAGTACCTAATACCATCTTGGTGGCTTCTTGGGAGTCAGCAGTAACGATGGAGCCGACTAGGCTACCGCGGCCTAGCTTGGCTAGGGCAATGGCTTCGTCCAAGTTTGCGTAGGGCATCATGGTGGTCACTGGGCCAAAGGCTTCTACGCTGTGGGGTAGGTCGGTGTTAAACGGCTGGTCACAACGCAAAACGGTAGCCGGGAAGAAGGCACCTTTTTCTTTGCTACCGCCTACTAAATCAAAGTCTTCTGTACCACCGCAAACTACGTCGGAGGCTGTTTTAAGCTTGTTTACTTGTTCCCATACGTCGGCAACCTGATCACGACCTACTAGCGGCCCCATGCGTACGCCTTCCATGGCCGGATCACCTAGGGTGGTCTTGGCTAGGCGTGCGCTTAGGGCTTCACCTACGGCATCCATCTGTGCCGTTGGCACTAGAGAACGACGTATAGCGGTGCATTTTTGACCGGCTTTCACGGTCATTTCTGCCACAACGCCTTTAACGAACAGGTCAAACTCTGGTGTGCCAGGTACAGCTGTTTCGCCAAGGATACTGTAGTTTAGGGAGTCGGCTTCCATGGTAAATGGAATGCTCTTACCAATAATATTGGGGTGTGAACGGAGCTTTTGGCCGGTAGAGGCCGATCCGGTAAAGGTCACAACGTCTTGTTCGTCTAGTAGATCTAGCAGGTTGCCCACGCTACCGCTGATTAGTTGTATAGCGCCATCTGGCAGGATGCCCGAGTCGATCATGGCCTTAACCATTACTTCTGTTAGGTAGCCAGAGGCGGTGGCTGGTTTCACAACAACGGGCATACCGGCCGCCAAGCTAGGGGCAATTTTTTCAAGCATACCCCAGCAAGGGAAGTTAAAGGCATTGATGTGTACCGCTACGCCTTCTTTGGGAGTCAGAATATGGCGACCCACAAAGGTGCCGTTTTTGGACAGTGGCTCGGAGTTGCCTTCAACAGCAAAGGTCTCATTGGCAAATTCGCGGCGTACTAGGCCAGAATAGGTGAATAGGGTTTGCACACCACCTTCGATGTCCACCCAGCTGTCTAGCTTGGTGGCACCCGTAAAGGCCGATACTGTGTAGAATTCGGCCTTGCGTTCTAGCAAATACTTGGCCAATTCTTTAAGCATGTTGCCACGCTCGTGGAAGGTCAACTTACGTAGGGCTGGGCCACCTACTTTACGGCCGTAGTCCAGTACTTCGTCAAAGTCGACACCAGCACTGCTGACGCTACCTACTAGGTCACCATTAACAGCATTGAATACCTGTACGCCATCATCGGCAACTTCATGCCAACGTCCTGCCACATAACTTGAAACCTTCATAACACTTCCCAAAATTGATCAACGTCAAAGAAATGATTATATGATACAAAAATATAAAATAAAATAGATATTTTGTAGCAGTTTTTT
>Ga0055584_100002182_pt1 | contig 19366 bp, 13 predicted proteins | sample OSDHelmetaG_FD_58716 | JGI IMG/M metagenome (GOLD analysis project Ga0055584, IMG submission 58716) | Pelagic marine sediment microbial communities from the LTER site Helgoland, North Sea, for post-phytoplankton bloom and carbon turnover... | ecosystem: Environmental > Aquatic > Marine >... | reverse complement strand
ATGCCGGCCTGTCACGCCGGAGGTCGCGGGTTCGAGTCCCGTCCGGTCCGCCATTATTCTCGCAAGTCCTCCCCGAAGTATCCTCCACTATGGCTTCAGAGATTTCTATTAGCACGCCGCCGATAGAGGCCCTCGAATGTGAGTTTCTCGAAAACTCTGGCGTGCGGCTCAATGTTCTGCGCCTCGATAAGTGCCATCCTCTGCTCTCCGGCAATAAATGGTACAAGCTCAAATACAATCTCGAGGAGTTTCAGGAGCAGAAAGAACTGCCTATCCTGAGCTTCGGCGGGGCCTATTCCAACCATCTCTACGCGCTGGCCGCGGCCGGCAAGATCCTCGGCATGAAGACCATCGGCGTTGTGCGGGGGGAGTTTACCGAGCCTTTGAACCCGGTATTAGAGTTTGCCAAGGAGCAGGGCATGACGCTGCATCCTGTGAGTCGGGCAGACTACCGGCGCAAGGAACAGGCGGCGTTTATCGAGGAGCTGCGGGCCAAGTTCGGGGATTTTCACCTGCTACCCGAGGGCGGGAGCAATGCGCTGGCGATTCGGGGCTGTGAGGAGATTGCCGCGCTACTGGACTGGGATTCGGCGGACTCGCGGCGGCTGGTAGCCCTCGGCTGTGGCACCGGCACCACCATGGCGGGGCTGATCTGCGGCCTGGCCAAGCAAGAACTGGCGCAGCCCGTTGAGGTATTGGGTATTGCCGTGTTGAAGGGAGAGGGCTATCTGGCCACTGAGATCGCAAACCAGCTGCAGGACTGCGAGTTGGCTGCAAGCGTCGACTGGCGCGTGGACGATTCCTACCACTGCGGCGGCTATGCGCGCAGCAATGCGGCGCTGGAGGCCTTTCTGCGCCGCTTCGAGGGTCTCTCGGACCTACCGTTGGAACCGGTCTATACGGGCAAGCTGTTCTATGGCCTGTTTGACCTGATAGAGCGCGGCCAGATTGCGGCAGGCAGCGAAGTGCTAGCCATCCATACTGGTGGGATACACAGTTAAATCCTTTAAAAACAACAGAGTACACTGCTAAGCTGATGCTTAATGGCTGTTATCGGCCCTGGCGTCCGCTGCATATGCCGATAGTAAAGCGCTGGTCTAGCCGCTAAAATGTCAGGCATTAGGATCAATCGACCCGCCTCAGGCACGCATTGAGGAGAGAATTAGTTTATAGAGCTTCCTGCCGCTAACTATCTCATCACTATGACTATTTCCTTGCCCATCAAGCCCCGGTTCCGTGTGGACGGCTCAGGCAGTAGTAACACAGCCTTGCGCGGTGCTATCGCCCTGTGGGCGCTGCTTTTCGGTACTACCCTGTTCGCGCAGCCCGCCTTCCTGTATCCGATTGCCCAACTGGATAGCCTGCAGGCGCCACCGACCTATGCGCAGCTAGCACAGCCGATCGCGCTGGATGCCAGGCAGCTAGATGGCATTGACACGGGCTCCCAGCTCAGCCTCCAGATATCTCCCACTAGGCAGATCCAGTTACAGGTCGTGATGCTGGACAGCTATGTGAACGGCGATCAGGTCATAGCAGCCCAAGGCCGCGACGACGATCGCTTCTTCTCCCTCACTATCACTCACGGTCAGCGCAGTCTGTTCGGCCACTTGAGCAGCGACGACGAGACCTATCAGATTTATGCGATAGCTGGCACTCGTGGCGCGCACTATCAGGGGTGGATCTACAAACCTGGCGGTCTGCTCGATGGCGGGCAGGTCTTGCAGAATGATTACATTATCCTGGACAGGGAGCCGAGTGCTTCGATAGTGAGACCGCAACCAGAGATCATTTCAGTGTTGCCGATGCAGACGGTGGGTCTGCCAGACCTGAACTTAGGGGGCGACGCTGGACAGGATTCGGCGGCGGCGAGCACTCCCGAGATCGGCGCAGAGAATTTTCGTATTACCCAGAGTGTGGCTAGCGAAAGCGTAATAGTGGGCAATACGGTGCAGCTCGACCTTGAGTTCGAGAATATAAGTCAGCAGACTCATAACGCACTGTATGTGGAAATTTACTTCGCGCTGGAGAACACAGATCTTGTATCCGCTCCGAGTGCCTGCCGGCAACAGCTCAGCCTTTCTCTGCAGGAGACGCTCTACTGTGAGCTAGGCGATTTTCAGCCGGGGGAGAAGAAGTCCTTCAGCTATACCGTTGCGACCGACGAAAGGGCAAAGCCGCGGGTGATCAGTTCAGCGGTAATGGGAGACCTGCGAGTCGACCGTATCGTGAATGTGGTGGAAGATATCCGGATCGACAGCGATGGGGATGGTGTCAGCGACTTCAACGAGATGCTGTTAGCCACCGATGCCGCCAATCCGAATTCGGTAGACCGAAGCAACTCGATTATCGACGTGCTTACCCTCTATACGCCCAGCGCGACCGCGATCTACCCACTGGGTGTGCAGACTCGCATTAACCAACTAATCAGCGTGGCGAATCAGATCTATGCCGACAGTGGCGTTAAGATAACGCTGCGCCCGGTCTATCACGGCGTGGTTGCCTACCACGACAACGAGGCCGATATGGACGAGGTGTTAAATCATCTTATCTATAAGACACACAGTGCCTTTAACCACGTGGATCAGCTCAGGCAAACCTATGGCGCCGACCTAGTGATGCTGTTCCGGCCCGCGCAGCCCGGGGAAGGGCGCTGCGGCCTCGCGCCGGTAGGTGGCTTCGGCACGAACGGCGATCTGACTGGTGCGCCTGAACAAGACACCGCCTATTCCTATATCGCTGTCGACTGCCCGGTGGACGTGGTGGCCGCACACGAACTCGGTCATAACATGGGGCTAACCCATTCCCATTTGGAAGATGGTAGCGGTGGCACCTTCGATTTCTCTACGGGCTACGGAGTCGAAGGGCAGTTCGCCACGGTAATGGCCTACCCCGCGGCATTCAATACCCAGAACCGCGTTCCGCTTTTCTCTAATCCGCTGGCGGACTGTCTCGGATTCAGTTGCGGTGTTGAGGCCGACAGCGAGTTCGGTGCCGACGCCGTGCAATCCTTAAACCTGGTGCGCCATCAGATCGCAAACTATCGCTCGACGCAGGTGCCGGATCTACCGGGCACGAACATCACAACGCTATCGGGTCAGGCGAGTGCCGCCTCCATCTCTATCGCCGCGAGTCGCGATGGCGGACTCTCCTATTCCAGTGACGTGGCGGTGCAAGACACGGTAAATATCGAGGGAGAAATAAAGATTGATGCGCAGCACGTGGGATTACACGGCGGCATCTATGTGCTGTTCGGCCTGGAGGGCCAGGGGCTGTTTCAGTTGAACGCAAGCGGCGGGTTCGAGCAGTGGGATGAAACCGTGGAAGGGCTGATCGCCTTCGGTGGCATGCGAGATCTGCGCCGACTAGAACATCTTACTATCATGGACGGGTTCCGTTTCACGCCCGCATTCTCGGGTCAGCAGCTCGCCGTTTATATCGCCTACTGGGTAGAGAGTAACGGTGAGCTTGTCTACACTAGAGAACCCTTCCTGCTGAGCATTCAGTAGCCCGCTTAGACTTGCGAAAGTTCCCGCAGCATTCGACAAGTAAGCGATTCCCACTTCGGTCCGCGTCTCAGGCGCACCCCTTTCTGGCTGGAAAGGATTACAGACTACCGTCTACGTCCTTAGAGTCGAATATGTGCTTGACGTCGAAAATAACTGATTCGCGTTTCGCGAACTTCTTAATCCCTGCTACTCCGAGTTCCTTAAATTGATCGTGAGCGACGGAGACGATGATGGCGTCATAGGTGTCATATTGTGGTTCGGTTATTAGGCCTTCGATCGGCTCGTCTATGATCCAAGGATCGAATACTTCGATCTTGCAGTGATAGGATTGGAGAGTTTCGATTATGTCTAATACGCCACTGTTGCGCGTATCCGGGCAGTTCTCTTTAAACGTGCGTCCCATCATCAATATTCTGGAGTCATTGATGTGTATGCGCTTGGAAAGCATTAGCTTAACCACGCGTTCGGCGACGTAGGCTCCCATAGAATCGTTGATACGGCGACCGGCGAGTATTACATCGGGGTGATAGCCAACCTGCTGTGCCTTGTAGGTGAGATAGTAGGGATCTACGCGTATGCAGTGCCCGCCAACCAGCCCAGGAGAGAAGGGCAGGAAGTTCCACTTACTACCTGCGGCCTTTAACACCTCCTGCGTGTCTATGCCGAGTTTATTGAAGAGGATCGCGAGTTCGTTGATCAGTGCGATATTCAAGTCTCGTTGTGTGTTCTCGATTACCTTGGCGGCCTCGGCTACCTTGATACTACTCGCCAGATGCGTGCCGGCTTCGATAATACCCTTGTACAGCTGATCGACTATCTGAGCAGACCCCGGTGTAGAGCCGGACGTTACCTTTACAATCTTGCTGAGCGGACGCGCCGTGTCGCCTGGGCTTATGCGCTCTGGGCTGTAGCCGACGAAGAAATCCACATTGTAGGCAAAGCCGGATATTTCACTCAGCAGCGGCACACATTCTTCCTCGGTCGCGCCGGGATAGACGGTGGACTCGAATATGACGATATTGCCCTTCTTGAGGTGGGAGGCGACTAGTCTGGTCGCCTTAAACACCGGCTCGAGATTGGGTTGGTTCTGTGAATCTACCGGTGTGGGGGCGGTGATGATGTAGATATCGCTTTCACTCAGGCGGCTCTCGTCGTTGGTGTATTCGATCTTGTTCGCCGCGCCGAACTCATCGGCGGCCAATTCGTTATTGCGATCGATTCCTTCATTGATCTCCGCCACGCGGCGTGCGTCGATATCGAAGCCCACGGTCCTGTAGAGTTTGCCGAAGGCATGGGCGAGCGGCAGGCCGACGTAGCCGAGTCCGACGACGGCGAGGCGGGTATCTTCGTTAAGTGGGCTGAGAGTCATACGCGTGGTCACAGGTCCGTTAGTTGTTAACTTTGCTTTAGCGAAGCTGGATTCTACTCGAAATCGTGGCAATTATGCGACCGCGAAGCCAGGCAATCTGGCGTTTCCCGCGATCATCCGCCCGGTATCGCTGTGCTATACTTCAGTGCCTTAGTTAGAGGTGGCAGTCGATGATATGGGCTGCTTACCTGGAATTGTTGCTTGATAGGTCGAACAACCATGGCGGAATTTAACAACATTGGGCTCGTTGGGCGGCCTGGCCACGCCGGAGTGGTGGATACCCTGCGTCGTCTGTTGAAGTTTCTGGGTGGCAAAGCGCTTACGATCTTCATCGACGATCTGACGGCCGAGCTCATAGACGGGCACGGACAGCAACAATGTAAACGCGAGGAACTCTCGAAGTTCTGCGATCTGGTCATCGTTGTGGGCGGCGATGGCAGCATGCTGAATGTGTCCAAGTTCGTCGCCTCGGATCAGGTGCCCGTAATCGGCATCAACCGCGGTCGCCTCGGCTTCCTGACCGACGTCTTGCCCGATGAGTTGGAAGAGGGCATCACCGCTGTGTTAGAGGGTAGTTACAGCGTCGACTCACGCTTCCTGCTCGATGTGGCGGCGCGGCCTGGCGAAGATATCGGCGCGGAGCAGCAGCATCTAGGTTCGGCGTTGAACGACGTGGTGCTGCATCCGGGCAAGGCGGCGCAGATGATCAAGTTCGAACTCTTCGTAGATGGGAAGTTCGTCTACAGTCAGGAATCCGACGGTCTCATCGTGGCTACCCCAACCGGGTCTACCGCCTATGCGTTGTCAGCAGGGGGGCCGATTATGCATCCGGGCCTGAATGCCGTGGTGCTAGTGCCCATGTATCCCCACTCCCTCGGCAGCCGGCCTATCGTCGTGGATGGCGATAGTGAGATTCGCATTGTAGTCTCGCCCAAGGAGATACTGGAGCCACAGGTCAGCTGTGATGGTCAGGTGCTTTATACCGCAGCGGCGGGGGATGAAATCCTGGTTAGTAAGAAGGACGTGCCGCTGAAATTGATACACCCGCCCGAACATTCCTTCTATCAAGCCTGTCGCAGTAAATTAGGCTGGGGCAGCCGTCTGGTTAGGGACGATGATTAGAGCGGCCAGCCTGCCAATCGAGATAAACCTGCTTCGCTTCAGTCAATTCCTGCATGACCAGAGAGTCGTGCATCGCATTAACGAGGAATCCGGGCAGCAGGTTATTTGGGTGCAGGACGAGCAGCATGCAATGCTGGTTCGCGACGCGCTTGCCGAATGGTCATTCGATGAGGCTACCACTAGTCATTCATCGGCTGCATCTCAATCACAGTCTGCATCCATGCCAATGCGGGGCTTAAACGCCTTGCTCCGAGCCTGCTGGCAGGCTCCGATAAGTTTCATGCTAATTCTGGCCTGTCTGCTGGTCGCTGTGGTGAGTCTTCTGGGCAGCGAGGTGCAGCGCGTAGCTGGCCTGTTCTATCCACTGCTCGATACCGCAGGTTTCTTCGCGCTGCTAGGTAGTATGGATAGTCTCGGCGATGTGGCTCGCAGCCTAACGCCGATTCTATTGCACTTCGGCGAGCTGCACCTGGTGTTCAATATGCTTTGGCTTTGGTATTTCGGAAGCCAACTGGAGAGCGTGCAGCCGCGCTATCTCTATCTGGTCCTGATCATCCTCTGCGCCTTCGTGGGCAATACGACGCAATATCTCTACAGCGGATACAATAATTTCGGTGGCATGTCCGGCGTCGTGTACGGGTTGGTGGGCTATGCCTGGGTAACTCACGCGTTCATGCCGCAGAGCCCTTTGCTGATTAACAACCGGATGTTCGTGGTGTTTGTAATCGCACTGCTGGCCATGGAGCTGTTCGCCTCGTCCTGGATAGCGAGTGCGGCCCACGTTGGAGGCTTGATAGCGGGCCTCATATGGGGCATGGCAGTCGTGCTGCTTTATCGCTTCGTGCTCGGACGACGCGCGATCGGAAGTTAATTAGAGAACTTACAAGTAGAGTGTGGGCAAGATGACGGAACAGGAACACAATCAAGAGGCGCTAGATCGGCTACTGCTGCAGCGCCCGGAGTCGATACCGCAGTTGATCGAGTCGATGAGCTTCGATGTTTACGACTCTCTTAAGCTGGCGGTAGAGATCGGCAAATGGGCCGACGGTCGGCGGCTCGCGCCCGAGCAACTGGATTTCTGCCTGCAGGCGGTGATTCTTTACGAGGCGAAACACCTGCCGGAACACGATAGAATAGGCTTCGATCTGTCCGCGAGTTGTGAGAGCAAGAACGCGCAAGGTCCGAGCGCTGCGGAACCACTTTTCGTGAAAGAGAATAAAGGAAGCCAAGTATGAAGAATGTAGCACAGGGCACGCTGAGGAAGATGCTGAGTCGGCTCACGCAGCCGGTTGAGTACCAGCTGCGCTTGGGCGATGAAGATATTCCGATGAACCCGCTGCTCGATAAGAAGATAAGCCTGCACTACAGCGGTCAGATCCACTGCGTGCACTGCGGCCGCAAGACGAACAAGAGTTTTAATCAGGGTTACTGCTATCCCTGCTTTCAGAGGCTGGCGCAATGCGATTCCTGCATCATCCACCCGGAGAAGTGCCACTTCGATCAGGGGACCTGTCGCGAACCCGAGTGGGGCGAGCGCTACTGCATGCAGGACCATATCGTCTATCTGGCGAACTCATCGGGACTCAAGGTCGGTATTACCCGCGCCACGCAAGTGCCCACGCGCTGGATTGACCAAGGTGCGACTCAGGCCCTTGCCATTATCCGGGTGCGCTCCAGGCTACAGTCTGGCACGGTCGAGGTCATGTTCAAGCAGTTCGTTGCGGACAAGACGAACTGGCGCGACATGTTAAAGGGCGAGGCCGCCACGCTGGACATGCATGCCGAGGCAGAGCGACTACTGGGTGAGTGCGCATCCGATCTCAAGGAGCTGGAAGACAAGTTCGGATTCTTTGCTATCAGCGTGCTCAATGGTGTCGACCCGGTGACTATCGACTATCCGGTCATAAACTACCCCAAGAAGGTCGTGTCACACAACTTCGACAAGACCCCCGTCGTGGAGGGGAAATTACAGGGCATCAAGGGACAGTACTTGATTTTTGACACCGGGGTCATCAATATGCGCCGTTTCTCCGGCTACGAGATTGCGCTGCACTGCTAGACGTCGCGCTCCGCCGCTTTACCATTTTCTGAATAATTGAGTGATAGACCATGAAAAACGCCTCGGCCCGAACCACCTACCTGAAAGACTACAGGCCGCCACCCTTTCTGATCGAGACCACCGACCTGTTCTTCGATCTCTTCGAGGATCATGCGTCCGTCGTCTCCAAGCTGCTATTCAGGCGCAATCCGGAGGCCGAGAAGGCTGAGGCCAATAGCCTGCAGCTTCACGGCCAGCTATTGCAGCTGGAGAAGCTACTAATCAACGATCAGGCACTGGAGGCCACGCAGTATCTCGTGAATGAGGAGGGGCTGACCGTTCTGGATCTGCCCGGCCTGCTTGGCGCGGACTTCGAAGCGTTTCGATTCGAGTGCCACACCCGTATCGAACCGCAGAACAACACGGCACTCGAGGGCCTGTACAAGTCGAAAAATATGTTCTGCACCCAGTGCGAGGCGGAGGGCTTTCGCCGCATCACCTATTACCTGGACCGCCCCGACGTCATGTCGAAGTTCACCACGACGGTCGCCGCCGAGAAGGCGAAGTACCCGATACTGCTTTCCAATGGCAATAACATCGCCAGCGGCGCGGTAGAGGGTGCGCCGGACAGGCACTGGGTATGCTGGGAAGATCCCTTCAAGAAGCCCAGCTACCTGTTCGCGCTAGTCGCGGGCGATCTGGTGAGTCTGGACGATAGCTTCACGACCTGCAGCGGGCGCGAGATCGAGCTGCGCATCTTCGTCGAGGAGAAAGACATCGACAAGTGCGATCACGCGATGCTGTCGCTGAAGAATTCGATGCGTTGGGATGAGGAGGTCTACGGCCGCGAGTACGACCTGGATATCTTCATGATCGTCGCGGTCGACGATTTCAATATGGGCGCGATGGAGAATAAGGGCCTGAACGTCTTCAATACGTCCTGCGTATTAGCGAATCCCAAGACCACGACGGACTTCGCTTTTCAGCGCGTCGAGGCGGTGGTCGCGCACGAGTATTTTCACAACTGGTCGGGTAACCGTGTCACCTGCAGAGACTGGTTTCAGCTGAGCCTGAAGGAAGGCTTTACCGTCTATCGCGACTCCGAGTTCTCGGCGGATATGGGCTCGCGCACAGTGAGTCGGGTAGACGAGGTGTCTTTCCTGCAGACAGTGCAATTCGCCGAAGACGGCGGGCCGATGGCGCATCCTGTGCGACCCGACTCCTATATGGAGATAGCCAACTTCTATACGGTCACGATCTACGAGAAGGGCTCGGAAGTGGTGCGCATGATCGGCCTGATACTCGGCCCGGAGAAGTTCCGAGCGGGCAGCGATCTCTACTTCGCCCGTTACGATGGGCAGGCGGTCACCACGGAGGAGTTCGTCAAGGCGATGGAGGATGCCAGTGGCATCGATCTTGGGCAGTTTCGAAACTGGTACTATCAGGCCGGCACGCCGGTGCTCTCGGTGGAGAGCGAATTCGACGCCGAGAAGAAGCAGTACACGCTGCGCGTTGCACAGAGCTGTCCCGACACGCCGGGGCAGAGCAAGAAGAAACCCTTCCACATACCCTTGCGGCTCGGCCTGCTCGATAGCGAGGGCAGGGATCTGGCGCTGAGCTTGGCGGGCGATGACGCGGCTAGGTCTGCGACCGACCGTGTACTCGCGGTCACCGAGGCCGAACAGCAATTCGTCTTCGAGAACATCGAGAGCGAGCCCGTTCCCTCGCTGCTGCGCGGTTTTAGCGCACCGGTGCGACTGCAATACAACTACTCGCGAGACGAGCTAAAATTCCTGATGGTGAACGACAGCGATGGTTTCAATCGCTGGAACGCCTCGCAGCTGCTCGTGATCGACCTGTTCGATGAGTTGCAGGCGCAGCTGCTCGGTGGCGAGACGCTCGCTCTGCCCGAGAGTCTGGTCGAGGCCTATACCCGCGTACTCGATTCGACGCTAAGTGATTCGTCACTGGACAAGGCGATGGTGGCCCAACTCCTGAGTCTACCCATCGTGGGATTTCTCATCGAGCGTTCGGAGGTGGCCGACGTCGAGAGTATCCACGGCGTGCGCGAGTTCCTGCTGGATGGGCTGGCGCAGCGCCTCTATCCGAAATTCCTGGAGGTCTATAATCAGAACCGCAGCGATGCCGAATACAGCGCCGACGCCGAGTCGGTAGCGAGGCGTGCCCTGAAGAATCTCGCGCTCAGCTATCTGATACGCAGCGGGCAGGGCGAGGCGCTGCAATTGGCACAGCAGCAGTTCGATAGCGCGACGAATATGACCGACCAGCTCGCTGGCCTGCGCAGCCTGGTGAACAGCTCGGCGGAGGCGGCCGTTTCTTTGAAACGCGAAGCGCTAGACAGCTTCTACGCGCAGTGGAGTCATGAGCCCCTGGTCGTCGATCAATGGTTTATCGTGCAGGCCGTGTGCCAGTTGCCCGGCGCTCTGGACCAGGTGAAGTCGCTGCTCGCCCACTCTGATTTCGACATCCGTAACCCCAACAAGGTGCGCTCCTTGATCGGTGCATTCTGCGCGCAGAATCATATTGGCTTCCACGATGCCAGCGGTGAGGGCTATGAATTCCTGGCCGATCAGGTCTTGATTCTGGATAAGTTAAACCCGCAGATCGCATCCCGCCTACTCACACCGCTCACGCGTTGGCGTAAGTTCGACGCGAAGCGGCAGGCGCTGATGCAGGCGCAATTGCAGCGCATCAAGGCCGAGGGCGAGCTGTCCAAGGATCTTTTCGAGGTGGTGGAGAAGAGTACGATCTAATCTGGCTTACATCTTTTGGGCAATAAAAAAGGTGGCAGATGCCACCTTTTTTATTTACTGCGTACTTCGCCTAAGCCACATCTTTTACATTGGTCAGCGGGATGCTCTTCGCGCGTTCCGCCGCCTCCATGAAATCGGCGATCTCATGGAAATTGAGATAGCGGTAGATGCTGTCCGCCATGGTGTTGATGTTGCCCATATAGGCCATGTACTCATCCATGGTAGGTATCTTGCCGAGGGCGGAGCAGACTGCCGCCAGTTCGGAAGAGGAAAGATAGACGTTGGCGCCCTGACCCAGTCGATTCGGGAAGTTGCGCGTCGAGGTCGACACTACAGTCGAGTTCGGTGCGACCCGTGCCTGATTGCCCATGCACAGCGAGCAGCCGGGCATCTCGGTGCGCGCGCCGGACACGCCGAACACATTGTAGATGCCTTCCTCGCTAAGCTGGTGCTCGTCCATCTTGGTGGGTGGCGCTATCCACAGCTTGGTAGGCAGGCCGCCATCCACCTGCTTGAGTACCTCGGCGGCAGCGCGGAAGTGACCGATGTTCGTCATGCAGGAGCCGATGAAGACCTCGTCGATCTTCGTGCCCTGCACCTCGGAGAGCGTCTTCACGTCGTCGGGGTCGTTCGGGCAGGCCAGCAGAGGCTCGGTGATCTCGTTGAGATCGATCTCGATGATCTTGTGGTACTCGGCGTCGGCATCCGGCTCCAGCAGTTCCGGATTCGCCAGCCAGGCTTCCATCGCCTGCGCGCGTCTCTCCAGAGTGCGCGCGTCCTGGTAGCCGTTGTCGATCATCCAGCGCAGCAGCGTGATGTTCGAATTGAAGTACTCGATGATGGGCTCCTTGCCCAGGCGGATGGTGCAGCCGCCCGCGGAACGCTCGGCGGAGGCATCGGAGATCTCGAACGCCTGCTCCACCTTCAGGTTTGGCAGACCCTCGATCTCGAGGATGCGCCCGGAGAAGATGTTCTTCTTGCCTTTCTTGGCCAGGGTCAGGTCGCCACTCTTCAGCGCTGCGTGGGGGATCGCGTTAACCAGGTCGCGCAGCGTGATGCCGGGCTGCATCTCGCCCTTGAAGCGGACCAGCACAGACTCAGGCATATCCAATGGCATCACGCCGGTCGCCGCGGCGAAGGCCACCAGGCCAGAACCGGCCGGGAAGGAGATGCCGATGGGGAAGCGCGTATGGGAGTCGCCGCCGGTGCCGACGGTGTCGGGCAGTAGCATGCGATTCAGCCAGGAGTGGATGATGCCGTCGCCGGCGCGCAGCGATACGCCGCCGCGGGTCTGAATGAAGTCTGGCAGCGTGTGCTGCGTCTCGATGTCTACCGGTTTGGGATAGGCCGCGGTGTGGCAGAATGACTGCATAACCAGGTCGGCGGAGAAGCCGAGGCAGGCCAGGTCTTTTAACTCGTCGCGGGTCATGGGGCCGGTAGTGTCCTGGCTGCCGACCGTTGTCATCTTCGGCTCGCAGTAGCTGCCGGGTCTAACGCCGTCGACGCCACAGGCTTTGCCTACCATCTTCTGAGCCAGCGTGAAGCCCTTGTCCGTATCCGCAGCGGTTATCGGCGTGCGGAACCCGGTAGAGGGTTCCAGGTTTAATTCTTCTCTAGCGCGCTGTGTTAGCCCGCGGCCTATGATGAGTGGTATGCGGCCGCCGGCGCGCACCTCATCCAACAGGACTTCGGTCTTCAGTTCGAACTCGGCTATTAGCTCGCCGCTCTCGTGGTTCGTGATGCGGCCGCTGTAGACGTCGATATCGATGACGTCGCCGGTATTCAGGTCGTCTACGCCGCACTCGATGGGCAGGGCGCCCGCATCTTCCATGGTGTTGTAGAAGATTGGCGCGATATTGCCCGCGATGCAGATGCCGCCGTCTCGCTTGTTCGGGATATAGGGCATGTCATCGCCGATGTGCCAGAGCACCGAGTTCGTAGCCGACTTCCGCGAGGAGCCGGTTCCCATGACATCGCCGACCAAGGCGACCGGGTGCCCGGTGAGTTCCAGCTCTTTTATCTGCTCTTCGGCGTTCGTGACGCCTTCTCGGGGATTCTTGTACATCGCCTGTGCATGCAGGGGGATGTCTGGACGGGACCAGGCATCTTGTGCCGGGGACAGGTCGTCGGTATTGGTCTCGCCAGGTACCTTGAACACCACCGCGGTAATCTTGTTCGAAAGCTCGGGCTTGCTGGTAAACCACTCGGCCTCGGCCCAGGACTCAAGCACGCGCTTGGCCTCGGCATTGCCGGCCTTGGCTTTCTCCGCCACGTCATAGAAGGCGTCGAACATGAGCAGGGTGTGGCTCAGCTCGTCGGCCGCGGCCGCGGCGAGGTCTGCAGAGTCAAGCAGCTCTACCAACGTCGCGATGTTATAGCCGCCTAGCATCGTACCCAGCAGCTTCACCGCCAACAGCGGTTCGATCAGCGGGGATTTGGCCTCGCCCTTGGCGACGGCGGAGAGGAAGCCCGCCTTAACATAGGCCGCCTCGTCTACGCCCGCTGGGACGCGGTTGGAGAGCAGGTCGAGGATGAATTCTTCTTCGCCAGCAGGGGGGGTCTTCAATAGCTCGACGAGTTCGGCTACCTGTTCCGCGGATAGGGGCTTCGGTACTACGCCCTGTTCGGCGCGCTCGGCAACGTGTGTTCTATAGGCTTCTAGCAATATCGTATCCTCTTTAAATTGGCACTGTCAGTGCTGCCTCAGGCTAGCCTCTGTGGTGGGAGACGAGCGGGCGAGTAGTTTCACTGCGCAGGAGTGTCATCAACTAATTGGCGTGAGCTGGGGCTGCTTACAGTTCGAAATCGGGCTAGAGAGTGTATTCGAGTTTCTGCCACGGCGGCGCCTAAAATGAGCGCGTAGTCTACTGTAATAACAGGTAAAAATCCAGATGGCGCCGTGTCGGGCTGGGTAGTGGCGCGCGAGTGGGCGTGGAGATTTCGCAATCTTCACGCTAGCCTCATTAGTGATCGAAGTGCAGCGCGCGGCGGTTTACAATGTGCGAGAACTTGTTAAAGTCTCTGCCCGCGAACCCGACACTTTTAATGAAGCCTCGAGTACTTTAGATCCCATGGCCGCAATCAAGACACCCTGTCTCGGTATCTGTTCGACGACCTCCGTCGGCGACGTCGTCTGCCGTGGCTGCAAGCGTTACGCGTTTGAGGTGATCAACTGGAATGGCTACGACGACGAGGCGAAGGCGGCGGTGCTGAGTCGCATCGAGCGGCTCAACACCCAGATACTCGAGAACAAGTTGCGCATCTTCTCCGTGCCGAATCTGCAGGCGGGACTAGAGCGTTTTCAGGTCCCCTACGACAACTCCCTGTCGCCTTATTGCTGGTTGCACAACTTGCTGAAGAAGGCCCATAGCCGTATCGAGAAGTTGGAAGAGTATGGGGTGTATGCGCTGGGTCGCTACGCGGGTATGCCGCTGCCGCAGCTCTGCGAGATAATCGAGAAAGACTTGCTGCTGCTTAGCGAGGCGCACCACGCGCGCTATCTCGCGCCGATCAAGGTCGGCTAGTCGCTACGACTAGAGCGGGAAACGCTGCAGCTCGAGTCCATCCGCATCGATCTCGATACACCAGCCTTCTCTGTCCCAGTCTCCGAGCACCGCGCGTCGCGCAGCCTGCTCTGCACCGAGGGGAACCTCATGAACCTGCGGACGGTGGGTGTGGCCGTGAATCATTAGAGTCTGCCCATGGGCTTTTAGTTTGTCCATCACCGCCGTCGCGTTCACGTCCATGATCGCATTGTCCTTGGTGGCGTTCGCCTGTTGGCTTTGTTGCCTCGCCTGCGTGGCGAAGGCATGGCGCTCGCTTAGCGACTTGCTTAGAAACTCCTGCTGCCAAGCTGGCTGGCGTACGGTGTCGCGGAAGGCGATGTAATCACCGTCGTCGGTGCACAGATCATCGCCATGCAGGACGAGGGCGGGACCGATTGGGGTGTCGATGGTGCTGTAGTCTTCGATCAGCGTTGCGCCACAGCGTGAGGCGAACGCCTCGCCGATCAGGAAGTCGCGGTTGCCATGCAGAATATAGATAGCGGAGCCAGTCCGGTGGAACGCTATGAGTGCATCCGCGACGGCGTCGCTCAGCTCGGTCCTGTCATCATCGCCGACCCACAGCTCGAATAGGTCGCCCAGTATGTAGAGGGCATCGCAGCGACCGGCATTGCGCTCGAGAAAGGCGAATAGCGCCGTGCTGATATCCGGCCTGCCAGGTTCCAGGTGCAGGTCGGATATGAACAGGATGCGGCTAGACAAGGCGACTAGGCTTCGTCGACTTCAACGGACTCGATCACGACCTCGTTCACCGGTACGTCCTGATGGCCGCCCATCGAGGTCGTCTCGCAGGCCTTGATCTTGTTGACCACGTCCATGCCATCGGTAACCTTGCCGAACACGGCATAGCCCCAGCCCTGGTCGGTCTTGCTGCTGTGGTTCAGGAAGTGGTTGTCGCCGACGTTGATGAAGAATTGAGAGGTGGCGGAGTGGGGCACGGCGGTCCTGGCCATGGCTAGCGTACCGATGAGGTTGCTGAGCCCGTTGTCGGCCTCGTTCTCGATGGGGGTGCCGTTATCTTTCTGTTTCAGACCGGATTCGAAGCCACCACCCTGGATCATGAAGTCGTTAATGACGCGATGGAAGATGGTGCCGTCGTAGAAGCCAGACTTCGCGTATTCCAGGAAGTTCGCCGCCGAGATCGGCGCCTTGTCGAAGTCGAGTTCCACGGTGATTGCGCCGTAGTTGGTCTTGAGTGTGATCATGTCTACTACCTATTGAGTGTTAAATCTATTATTCGCGAGTGCTGAGGGTGGGTTTTTACCACACCTGTCACTCAGCGGCGGTGCTGAAACGGATTCGGGCGGGTAAAAAGATGGTTTGCCTAAGCCCAGCGATCTACTTGCCGAGGAAACATTTTGTTTTGGCAACGTAGAAACCGCTATAATAAGCGTTTTACGCGCGCCACGACAGTCTCAGTTGCAGATTGCAGCGTACTTTAAGTCCCTTTCAGCAGAGAAAGCAGAACCCTCGCGATGACAGAGAAACAATCCGGCAGCACCCAGAAGGCAGGGGCCGCCGATAGCAGCCCTTCGTCTAATTTCATCCGCCATAAGATCGCTGAGGATATCAAGGCGGATAAACACGGTGGGCGCGTACACACTCGCTTCCCGCCGGAGCCCAATGGCTATCTGCATATCGGTCACGCGAAGTCGATTTGTCTGAATTTTACCGTGGCGGCAGAGAATGCAGGCCAGTGCAATCTCCGCTTCGACGATACGAATCCGGAGAAGGAGAGTCAGGAATACGTCGACGCCATCAAAGACAACATAACCTGGCTGGGATTTCAGTGGAGCGGCGATGTGCGCTACTCCTCGAATTACTTCGAGCAACTGTATAACTTCGCCCTGCAGCTCATCGACTCGGGCAAGGCCTATGTCTGCGACCTCAGCGCCGATGAGGCGCGCGAATACCGCGGCACGCTGACCGAGCCGGGCCGCAATAGCCCGCAGCGCGAGCGTTCAATAGCCGAAAATCGGGAGCTGTTCGAGCGCATGCGCGCCGGGGAATTTGCCGATGGCGCCTGCAGCCTGCGCGCGAAGATCGACATGGCCTCGCCGAATATCAATATGCGCGATCCGGTGCTCTATCGGATTCGGCACATCGAGCATCATCAGACAGGCAGAAAGTGGTGTATCTACCCCACTTACGACTATACCCATTGCATCTCGGATGCCCTCGAGGGCATTACGCACTCGCTGTGTACGCTGGAATTCGAAGACCACCGGCCGCTCTACGACTGGATTCTGCATAGCCTGGACATCGATTCCGTCGCCAAGGCGAGCGATCTTGGTGATTCTGAGTACGACTACGTGCTGCCGGAACAGACCGAGTTCGCCAAACTGAAGCTCAACTACACGATAGTCGGCAAGCGTAAGCTGAAGGCGATGGTCGATGGTAAGCTGGTAGACGGCTGGGACGATCCCCGCATGCCGACCCTGGCCGGTATGCGCAGACGCGGCTATACCGCCGCCGCCATCCGTAATTTCTGCGAGAGCGTAGGGGTGGCTCGCAGCGACAGCGTCGTCGATGTGGCGATGCTGGAGCATGCGATTCGCGAGGACCTCGACAAGAATAGCCCGCGCGCGATGTGCGTGCTCGACCCGGTAGTCGTCGTACTGACCAACCTGCCGGCCGATCATTTGCAGGAGCTCGACATGGCTAACCATCCGAAGGACGAGAGCCTCGGCCGCCGGCTGGTGCCGCTCACGCAGCGCGTCGTGATCGACCGGTCGGATTTCGAAGAAGTGCCGCCGCCGGGATTCAAGCGCCTGACAGCGGGTGGCGAGGTCAGGCTGCGCGGTGCCTATGTCATCAAGTGCGATGAGGTGGTGAAGGATGAGTCCGGCAAGGTCACGGAGCTGCATTGCAGCGTCGACCTCGATACCCTGGGCAAGAAGCCCGAGGGCCGCAAGGTGAAGGGCGTGATTCATTGGGTGTCCCAGTCCGAGGGCGTAACTGTCGATCTGAGGCTCTACGATCGACTGTTTAACATCGAGAATCCCGAGAGTGTGGACATCGAGGCAATCGAAGAGTGTCTCAATGCTGATTCCCTAACAGAGCTGACTGGGTGCATTGCCGAGCCGTCGATAGCGGCGGATGGTGCAGCCGAGAGCTATCAGTTCGAGCGCGAGGGCTATTACTGCCGCGACGCAAAGGCATCGAGCGCCGAGCGGCTCGTCTTCAATAGAACCATTACGCTGCGAGACTCCTGGTAGTCCGCCGCCAATATTCAGAACAACCAAGAAAGAGTAATTCGTGTTAACTATTTACAACAGCCTCACGCAGCGCAAAGAAGAGTTCAAGCCACTGGTCAAGGGCAAGATCGGCATCTATGTCTGCGGCATAACGACCTATGACTACCTGCACCTGGGGCATGCGCGAATGCTGGTGGCTTTCGACGTCGTGACACGCTATCTGCGTGCGCGTGGCTTCGAGGTGAACTATGTGCGCAATATTACCGACATCGATGACAAGATTCTGAATCGCGCCAGCGAGAACGGTGAGCTGTTCTCCGACTTAACGGATCGATTTATTGCGGCGATGCATGAGGACGAGGCGGCGCTACACGTACTGCCACCCGACGTCGAGCCAAGGGCTACGGGCCACATCGAAGAGATCGTGGCGATGATCAAGACCTTGGTCGAGAAGGACATGGCGTATCGCGCCAGCAACGGCGATGTCTATTTCTCGGTGATGAACTTCCCCGACTACGGCAAGCTCTCCAAGAAGAAGATGGATGAACTGCTGGATGGCGCGCGTATCGAAGTGGGCGAGCTGAAGAAAGACCCCAGAGATTTTGTGTTATGGAAGTCGTCTCCCGACGATGGCGTCGGTTGGGATTCACCCTGGGGCTACGGCAGGCCAGGCTGGCACATCGAGTGCTCGGCGATGTCGACCTGCTGCCTGGGGGATAACTTCGACATTCACGGCGGTGGTTCAGACCTCTTATTCCCACACCACGAGAATGAGGTTGCACAATCCGAGGCCGCTACCGACACCCGCTTCGCCAACGTTTGGATGCACAATGGCCCGCTTCGAGTCGACAACGAGAAGATGTCGAAGTCGCTGGATAACTTCTTTACCGTGCGCGAGATCCTGGAGACATACGACGCGGAAGTGGTGCGGCATCTGCTGATCGCCAGCCACTATCGCAGCCCGATCAATTACTCCGAGCAGAGCCTGCAGCAATCCACCAGCGTATTGCAGCGCTTCTACAATTGCCTGAACGGGCTCGATATCGCCGGCGCGAAGTCGCTGACCAATAGCCGCTTCGAGAAGGCATTCTGCGCCGCCATGGATGACGACTTCAACACGCCGGAGGCATTCAGCGTGCTGTTCGAGATGGTGAAGGAGATCAATAAAGAGAAGGACGCGGACCCGGCGCTCGCCAATCAGCTAGGTGCGCTGCTGGTGCGTCTGGCCAATATGCTCGGCATCCTGCAGCGAACGCCAGAGGAGTTCCTGCGCGGCAATGTGGCGACCGAGGTAGACGAGCAGGAGATCGATGCGCTTATCGCCGCGCGCAAGCAGGCGCGGGCCAACAAGGACTGGGCGCGCGCGGACGAGATTCGGGACAAGCTCACGGCGATGAAGGTCGTGGTGGAAGACGGCGCCGACGGCAGCGCATGGAGAATCGAGCGCTAGCTGGCATCGTTGGCCTGTAGCGCCCAAGAATCAGCGGCTGGAGCGGAAAACCCACCCAATCAAGCATTGACTGGTATCATGGACGTGAGTATTATGCCGTCCTCTCGAAATCGAAGCGATTTCGGGCGTTCGAGACACATTATCGGGGTATAGCGCAGTCTGGTAGCGCGCTTGCTTTGGGAGCAAGATGTCGTAGGTTCAAATCCTGCTACCCCGACCAATTTCAGGATTCACGCGAGTTGAATCCTCGATGCGGATTCAAGCACATTCTTGGAACCCCGCAGTCTAGCGATCAATGGTGACTGTAGCTCAGCTGGTAGAGCACTGGACTGTGACTCCGGTGGTCG
>Ga0055584_100002181_pt1 | contig 19368 bp, 20 predicted proteins | sample OSDHelmetaG_FD_58716 | JGI IMG/M metagenome (GOLD analysis project Ga0055584, IMG submission 58716) | Pelagic marine sediment microbial communities from the LTER site Helgoland, North Sea, for post-phytoplankton bloom and carbon turnover... | ecosystem: Environmental > Aquatic > Marine >... | reverse complement strand
TTTTTTTTTATTTAAAGACGACGTTTGACTTTAATTTTGTCAAGCTCTTCTTTACTTACAGTTAGAAGATCCCCAGCCTTAGTGGCCTTCAGATTCTCCAACATCACATTTACTTGCTTAGACTTAGGACTAATCAAGGTAATCGTTTCCATTATACGATAAAGCTTACCCTTCCAGCCATCGTCTTGAGGCGTGTCAGTAAAGCGGGTAAACAGAAACATACCTGCATAAGCGGCAATCGTGATATAAGTGATGAAGTTTTCAATAGCAACCGCATCCATTTTGGTACTCCTTATTTCAGAGTTAAGAGATTAAAACTGGAGTTCTCTATATCCGTTGCTTCATTCAGAGTGTCAGTACGAGTTAGAACATATACTTTATCTAAATCAGAAGCAACAGCGAGAACTTCAGAATGCTCGCTCAGATCTACGTCTAGGTTCATCCAGTCTTCGGCACTAATCAAGCTAGTTTCGAGAACGTTGGGAACAGAATCACCGTTCTGTAATTCGCCAGAAACAGCCAAAATAGAACGTCTGTCGATGGTAACATATTTGCTATTACCGCCTGCCGTAAACTCGGTCATTAGACTATTAGTAGTCCAAGCTTTCGAACGTAGAGAATAGTGATGGTAATCGTCGATAACCGCACCATTGCTACTGTATCCATCCGCCACAGTTAGAGATTGATTCTCAGCATAGCTGAATACGAAAGAATGTCTAGGGGATGGAAGCTCAATTTCGCTCACTTTAAGAATCTTAGATACAAGATCGAAAGAATAAACGAGAGATTGAACACTTTCCTCGTTGTAACCACCACCAATGTAAAGTTCTTTACTATGATAATTAAGCGTCATAGCGGCATTAGCTAAGCCGGTGATTTCAATAAGATTCGAAGATTTCAGTTCTTCCCATTGCCCTGTGATCAGATTTAGCTTCCATAGATCGTTAAGGAAGTTACCATCTTGGTCGATACCACCGAACATGAAGAAAGTATTAGCTGTCGAGATACTGGCGAAAGCTTTACGTGCGTCAGGGGACGGAATAGAAGGTGCCACCGGAATAGAGTTCCCTGTAGGGATATCGTATTTCATAACCTCCATAATAGGAGATTCGTCTCTAGAGGTAATAAAGAATAGAGACGCACCGTTAACCGCCATACTTGTGGTATTTTGGAACGTGATGAAATCGGTGACTGTATCTAACAGCTCACCCCGAATAGTAGTACTAGTTCTAAACCTAACAGGATCCGACCAATCTCCATAACCAGTCTGGCGTTGTTCAAACGAGGCTCTAACATAATAAGTCTCAGAACAGCGCAGGTTATTATAATGAACGCTTAACTTGAGTTCAGGAACCTGATTCATTAGCATTAAACGATTATCAATGCTGTCGTGGATTACACTCCTAAAATTAGCATCCAGTGCTATCTGTACACGAGTATATACTAATGAATTCTCATCCATATTAGATGGGGCATTCACTGTAATGTATCCAAACCGGTCTAGAGTATCATCATGTTGAATTCCCGTAATCACGGGAGTTTCGGTGACAAAGATAATATCAGGTGTATGGAATTTCGCGACAGAAGTTAGGTCAGAATGATAACCTTCCGAAGTTAAGTATCTAGCGTATACCGTATAGAATTTTGTTGGTTCTAAATTGTCGAAAACGGCACGTTGGCCTAGATCGATATTAGTATCAACAGGGAATTCGTTAGCGTAGACGACCTGTCCAGTTTCATCTTCTCTGATAATGATTTCAGTGGATTTAAAGCCGCCTACAGAAGATAGATCATCACGGAAGCCACCCAAGGAGATGATTAGGGATTTAGTCAGATCAATCTCACCCTTATCCGTCATAATACCACCATTAGGGTTAGCAATAGCTAGTGTAGTAGGGATAGGGTGTACACCAAACTCACCAGATGCGTCTGTACCTACATAGCTGTTAGGTTCGGCATCCTCTAGAGATGAAATGGTACCTGCAAATTTGAAACCTTCGCTCAGGAACTCAGGATACAGGACGATAGTACCTGTAAATTCTTCTTCGAATTTGATGTTAAGGATCGATTCGTCTTTTTTGACAATTTCATAGTCAATCAAACGCTTAGATTCGTCCATCGCCACTACGAAGAATTCTTTAGTATTCAGGTAGTGTTCTACCGTGTAATCCAGAATAGGGGTGCCGATATGGTCATAGAACCGAGCATCTAGATCTTTCTTGTCGAAGAATGCCTTAATCAGATTTTCATTAACCAAAAGCGGCAGGTTAAATTCCTGAGATAGATTCGCTGTAGGAACCTCATCTAGGTAGTTAACGATCTGCTTAACTGACTCTGACATAGCTTCTTTGTTTTGAAGACTATTTCTAGATACGTAGTTGCATAGATAGGATTTAGCTAAATCACTTTCAGTCTCGTTTTCGGTACTTACTGCACGAGCATAATGTTCAAAGTCGTCTCGACCTAACATAAAGTGCTCAATAATATTCTCCACTTTTACCGAAGTAACATAATCAAATACTACTTCAGTATTATCCATAGTAAAGAATTCATTTACATGTAACGTTCGGTTATCTACGATATCAAGCTTATCTGTAGATAGTAATCGTCTACCATTAAAAACGAACTTATTATGGAGAGGCAGATTCATCCGTTTATCTTGGCTAAAGATAAGACCCCGTTCCTCTAAGTCCGTAAATTCCATCTTCCCTAAGTAGAACGATTTATTCTCCCCTAGAGGACGCAATATGATCATCTTGAATTCACCGGAGTCCATATTAAGGAATTCACGGTCAATTTTAATCTTTTGCACTGGGAATAGGGACGAATCAACAGTAAAGTCAACGTTAGGGATAAGTCTGACACCCTGCATCCAGATCAGAACTTCTTCAGCTTGAATTGGACGTAGAGGTTGTACCTTACAGTTATGGACAGCGTATAGTGGAAACGCTAATTTATTGTCATCATCGACGGAGATGTTCTTAGGGCTAAAGTTTAGTCCAGTATGTTCGATATTAGTAACGCTATCGACATCACCCATAGTATTAAAAGTATAATCGAAACTTAAGTCAATATACTCGGAACCGTTGATTACTAGAAACTCAGTTTTTTCTGTCACTGGGGTAGTCAGAGAAACTTGGATGTCACCGTATTCATTACGGGAGATAGTGTACTCGTTCTTACCATGCAACTTGTAGTGGTCTGGTAATGGGGATGATACGCTGCATTTGCGGCTGTACAGATATAAGTATGACGGATCCAATTCCTTGTCAAACTTAATTTTATTAATCTGAAAATGCTGCTCATCTTTCTGAGCAATGTGGGTAGGGCGGTCTAGTGTGGTTAGCCGCTTATCCATTACTACGAAAGTTAGAGGGAGATTGTCAAATACCTGTTGACAACCACCTTCGGAGTTATACTTACGAACTAATACGTGGAAGCTCGCAAACATAGTACGCAGTGTGTACTCAGATTTTTTAAGTTTAATGCCGTTATGGTCAAATACCAATACATCAAAAGTAGTACTAGTGAAGCCATCTAGATCGTTAAGTCTATACTGTACCGAATTGGGTGGTAAAGTCGATTTAAGCGAGTTGATGTCGTATCTGTCGTCAAATACTGCGGCATCCACTAGGGGGTGAGCAATACTTTTTACCAAAATCGGGTTGGTAAACATTTTAAAGATAGACGAAACGTTATTAAAGCTTGTAGCCAGCGAGCCTTGTAAAGCTCGTGTTGCTAGATTAAGCTCATGGGTTATTCTGTTTAGGTTATCTTGACACATCAAAGTAGCGTCAGTTTGGCAATGTCCTCCTAAAGAGGGTGCTGCGTGAACCGGAAATACAGAAGTTGAATTAGAAGACATAAATTTTTTCCTTACTCAAAGAGTGTGAACTAATTATCTGTTCGATAATTAGCTCACGTATTGTCATTAACTTCTCTTGAGATAAAATTTGGGTGACTCAAATATCTCGCAGCCGTTCGTTTAGGCTACAAAAGTACTTTTGGGGCTAAGATTCGGTTTCCCCTTTCACGATCCGGTAGAAATCATAACCTAACGCTATCGGAGTAGACACACCTACAATAATGGCCGCACCCAAACTCCCACCTATGGCGTTTAAAGCCTTAGACTCTAAGTTCTTCCCAGGCTTGTTGAACTCTTTACCTACAGTTAAGAATAGGCCGCGCCATAATTCGCCTGTTACATACTTAGATTTAGTTTGAGTAAGCTCGTTTATCTTAAGTACCTTGCCATTAGGGAGAAGTTCTTCCATTTTAGAAGGTAGTTCTTTCGTCTCCAGAATCATTCCTTGAAATTCATGATCGTAGAACAAGGTCGATGTACATACTTTACCTTCTCTGGTCAGAACTATATTGAACGCATAGTCCCCGTCCCCTTGGTTTTGGAATACACATGTGTATTTTTTCGGGAGGTGTTTCATCAAGAAAGGTAAGAACTCTTCCGGATCCTCCACAAAACCAGTCTTTAGACCTATACGTCCGTCGTCGGGAACCCCTAAGTGGGTGACGTTTCTTTCGTCCCTGAGAAATACTGCATACTCACCCAAACTTTTACTCAATGCAGAGTTTAATGCTTTGTCTATTTTGAAAGTTTCATGGTTGTCTATCAAGAACTCAAAGCACGAAAGAGTGGAGCGGCTATTTTCATCTATTTCTATGATACGTCCCTTAATTCGATAGATATCATTCTTGGCTCTGCTCAAACGCGGGGAAACATAAACCGGATCCTTTTCCAGTTCAGTCCATTTTGGAAAGACTAGAGCGTTACCTTCCGATGATTTTACTATATTCAGCGGGGTTTGACTGTTCCATAAGTAGAACTCGTTGTCTCTAACCTCCCAATGAATCTTGTTGTCATTAAGCGATTTTCCTAGAATCTTAATGAGTTCATCAAAATCCGAAAAAATAAGAGTTACCGTACCCTTGTATGGGACGATTTCGAAAACCGATTGATCGTAACAATCTAGGATAGCTTGCCCTAGTCTCCCCTTCGGACTAGGCTTAAGCCCTTTTGATCTGACACTTTTGTTTACAAGAAAAATTTCAGGCATCCCACCCTCCTCAGATGATCAATAGAAAAATGATGTATGCTAACGAACCTTCTATAAGATAGTGTTTTATATTGTTCGTTAGAATTTCCTTATCGTCATTCTCGATCCTATCGCTCAAAGTTTCAATTAAAGATTGTTGTTTTAGGATAATATTCCGTTGGGTTGCACCGATATCTAGTAGCTTTTCATTAGCGTCATAAGACTTCCGGCTGTAGGCTAACAGATAGTCCATATCGACCAGCATCCCCTTGTATATAGATACCTGAGTACGGTCTAGCACGAAGTAAGGATCTTCATATCCGAATTCAGGTGTGTTGATTCTTTCAACCAGTGGGGGTTCTAGCGCGGTGATACTCCTCATCTCAGGGGGGTCAATCTGAGATGAGGGTACTGTATCCGACATAGAGCATCCACTAGTCTTAATGACCACGATTAATATCGTGAAGAATTTCATCAACAGGTTTAGAGTTGATTTCTTCTTTAGCTTTTTCATTTTTAGTGTCCTTGTAATCTTGATTTAATCCATCAATGGATTCTTTAAAGGTTTCGTACTCTTTAATTTCTTCGTCTAAGCTGTTGAAGTGGCTTTCTAATTTATTCCTTATTTCTTCAATCTTTAAATCCGTTTTAACTTTTCTGTATTTAAGAAATAGAATAGCTGACAGCAGCGATAGCAAAAGTCCAGCTAGTAATGATTTTTTATCCATTTTAGATTTACTCCTGTAGCCTATCGAGAATATATGCGGCTCTCTCCTTAACCTCGTCAGAGTTATGCATACCCCATTTAGTGTTAAAGGTAATAAAGTCTACAAGCATCTCAGGGGTAATGTTGGAGCCAATTTCTCTCATCCAGCTAACAAGCCTACCGTTAGTATTGATGAAAAAGATATGATGATAATCTAAAAGCATTAAAAACGTTTGTTCATCCTTAATAAATATATCGTTTTCTGTGATTAAGCGGATTAAACGCTTAGTCGCCAACTCTATATATTTGGAATCGAACGAATTGATGTTATGTTTGTAGAAGGCGATTTTTTTATTTAATCTTTCCAATTCCTCCTCGGTTGGATCGAAAAGATTAAAGACTTCTCCAGGTTTAAGTTTACATCTTTTGAGACATTGAACGGCCTGCCAGTTAGTTGAAAGATCATACTGTACTAGCCCGAAAGTATAACCGTCAAAATACTGACTACGGAATCCGTCAAATTTCTCAAACCTATAAGGTGACTCATCATCGGAGAAATTGAATTTTTTCAATAATTTCTTGGAGATAGAAATTACTTTATCAATTTCTCCACTACTATTAAGTCTTTGGATTAAGTCTGTATTCATCTTAGTTCCTAAGAATGGATTTAATATTGTCTAATAATATGTTTTGTAAGTTCTAATAGAAACAGGATAGTATCTATTTAAAGATACTATCCTTTATTCCAGACTAGACTAAAATGCTCAAGTTCTTATTGTCATTTCCATTAGTATAGAAACTATTGAAAGAGAAGAATATGCCATTAGCATCGAATACATCGTTTGCAGTATCAGGAATAGCCACGGCTAAATCGGCTTTAACCCAAGTTACCACCGATTTTACTCGATCAATCAGCAGGTTTCTTTTAACTTTATTCATAACGGAAAAGACCGACCCGTTTCCTTTTTGGTAGAAAGGGAGCAAGTCGCGCTCTTCTCCGCCAGTGAATGTTAGCCTTTCGTTATTCAAGTATACGATGTACGGATCTGAACTGCCGAGTTCTCGCCCGATAATAAGAACCTCGTTATCATAAACACCGATATACTGTAGCAGTCTGTAATCAAACTCATGTTCTGCGACAGCAAGTGTTTCAAGGTTAACCATATACCCTTTTTCTTCAAAAATGACATAAGCCGTGAGTGCGCCATCACATCTCCGGTATACAACGAAATCGTCGTATACGCGTTCGGGGATGGACAGCACGTAGGTAACACCCGATACAGTCTTTAAGCGGTTCCTATCTAAATAGAAAATCTCGCCCTCAAACCCGTAAAGCATACCCTTTGGGTTGGAGACGTTAAAGATAAAGGGGTTAATCTCACCTAAGCAACGATGGTCTATAAAATTAGGCTCGCTAATGTCTAGTTCCAAAGAGACGGTCTGATTCAGCTCAGAGTCATTAACTACAACCGTTAATGTGTCTTGATCCTTCTGAGCTACGAACGCCTCTTTCCAGTTCATATTTTCCGACAGAACTAGATTCGTGTTATAGAAACGAGTAATCTCGCTTTCCACTCTGAATCTTAATGGTTCGGAAAAAGGTGACTGAATGATCGTACCGGCTGTGTTTACGAACATAGAGACCTGAATGGAATAATCTTTCCCGTCAACTAAGGCCTCATGATGCTTATACATGGCATAAGTTCTGGAGCCACGGATGTCGTCTACATACCGTCCAATCTCGATATTAAGCTCGCGATCATACAATACGAACTCCGCATATTCTACGGATTCCGAATCAAGACCAGAGTAAGGCTGAGAATAGAAGACTTCATTAGGACTTAAAATATCTCTATACTTAATGAATTCAGGTCTTGACAGTGATTTGACGTTATCTACCGTACGGAATTCTATAAGATTAGAAACGGGCGACAGGTTATCGCCGCCGTTATAAACCGCCTGTACAGTCATCTTATATGCTGAGCTAGGTTCCATGAACATCAGATCTAACGCAGAAATTTCTCTGACATTCGGCGGAATAATTGAGGATGACACAATCTTAGAGTCCTTATAGAAACGGACAATAAAATTCTCAATAGAAAGATTGGGACTCTCCCTAAGCTCAATATTCAGTCTAAGACCTTCAGCTGGGTTAACGGCGATATCGTAGATATCAATTAATCTAGGCGTTAACGTCTCACTATTTGAAAAGAGGGATCTAACCTCGCCTCCTCCCCAGTAACCCTGATACGGTAAGTTGTTTGAAATAAAATGATTCAAACTACCAGCTTCGGGAAGATAGTTCCTGTTAGGCTCGTCGCGATAGATAGCAAACCAGCCAGAAACAGGCTTAGCGAAGTGAATCACGTTGTCTTCAATAAAACAAGGTTCACCTCTAAATTCTTCTTCATTCACATGAATATGAAGAGACAGTAGGCTTGGCTCGTAAGATTCTGGTAAGATCCAAGAATCGCTAACTACGTTTTGATTATGGCGGCTAATCTCCACTTCTTCTTCTCGGAGACTCAACGGTCTCCAAGATTTATAGCACTTTTTCGAACCGACGGGAGTGTTTACTTTGTCAAAGATATAATAGCTACCTTTATAATACTCTATCTGATTCAAAACGGGGTTCAGCGGGAGTGATTCCAAATTCTTACCGAAGAATACGGTAACATTCTCAGAATTAGAGGTAAGATTAACCTTGACTAATTTTCCATAACTTTTTTCTAACATGGGAAATTTACCTTATTTTTCAATTTTGATTAATCTAGATTCTTCTTTAGGTGTGTCAATAACCATAGAGATGTTCATAGAGACGTATAGCGGATCGTTTTCTTCAAACTCGCTTAAATCGAATACAGAGACCGTGTTATTTTCCCTGAGAACCGCGAGCATCGAAGGGCTGTCCCCGACTTCAGCAAGTAGGACGTCACCATTTTCAAGATCAAAGTTCATATCCAGAGGGATGTTAGCTACGCGATTATCTCTGACAGGGGTAAACACGATGCGCTTAACAAACTTTCTAAGCTTGATTAACGTGCCGTATGAGCAGTTATCGGAGCTAGATACATCACTATTATGCCAATCACTTTCCTCTATAATCTCAGAATAATCGATGAAATCTTTAGTAGGACTCAAGAAATCTTTATTCTGTTCAAGAACCGAGTATTCATATAGAGAACTAAGCGTATTTTCAGGCCAAGTCGGGTCTTCCACTGGGGGTTTCCAAGCGCACCCCTTTTCCTCCGGAATTATGATCTCGGGATCGTCCGGTCTGGAAATAGTAATATGTTCATACTCTTCCATTACTTCTTCAGTCAGGTCGCAGCCTTCTTCAACATAAGAATTCGCGTCTTCCGATAGTGTAAATAGATTGAAAGATAGAGTTAATAAATCATCCAACCTTTCCGTTAATTTAGTATCTGGATTGCTGAATCCGAAACTGTAATTTAAGACAGAGTTAGATAAGGCTCCCGATTTCGGGATAACGACAAGATCACTCGAAGGCTTGAACTCAACTTCCGGTTTAAACCATGTGATCTTACCGGATGGATCTTTACCATAGACTAGATCCGAACTAATACTTTCTTGGCCCACAATACCGTTGGCGAGGTAACTGGAAAAATCAACGTTTTGGTTGGGGTCTAGCGTCTCGGTGACATAATGCCTGTAATAATCTTCTTTGGCGTATTCAGGGAAAGCTGGTGGATCGCCACCATCACTGGGATCTACGCTAGGGAGAACACACGAGGGTGAATCCGTAAAGAAAGAATTCTCAGGTAAACTGGAGGTGAATTCCGAATTTAAATAATCATTTGGACACTTATCGAACACCGGCTCAGAGCCATCGCAGGCTGAAATACTGAATGCGGGTTGGAAATAGGACTCATTAACTTCGGTTTCCGGAAGAACGGATTTGTCCTTATCACAACTAGTCCTATAAGAGTGTAGGACTCCGTTAGACGTTGATTTGAAATAAGGGAAATAACCTGAGTTCCGGTATTCCTCACCGGTCAAAGACATCGGATCCAGAATAGTTATACTATCCGGATCGATTAGACGCTTGTTAGCTTTATTGTATAGAGAAAAACTCTTGCTATCCAAGTTCTTCGATTTACTATAAACGCTAACTACACCAACGAAGTCTTCTTCGAAATCTAAAATAATTTCTTCAAGATTTACTCTTGACAGATTATCTTTAGTAAATTCGAAGATCTCTCCTCCAATAGAAGTAGCTATAACTACGGGATCCAACACCCCGTCTTGGTTCTCTATACGAAGAGTTTTAACTGGATAATCAACCTCCACAAGCTGATCTGATTTAACCCTGTCGAACAAAGGAACCCAAGTTAAACTACTATGGAGATTCGTGAGTAGTAGGAGATTATCTCTAAATAATCTAGCCTGACCTCTTTTTGGAATCTCGCTAGAATCATAGTTTAATAACGCGGTTCTAGTTAGCATAATTTTTTCCTTTAAAGATAATTAAAACCCCTAGACCTTTTTTAAGTCTAGGGATTCTCATTAGCGGTTAGCTTCGGGGAGTCCACCGGATCTCTGAAGCTCATAGATACTCTGGTTGTGATAGTGTTTACCATCAAACTTAGATTCTAAACGCTCCATACCGGCCAAAGTACAGTTAAAAACGCGAGTTGGTTTGTGATCGCATTGTAATTTAACCATTCTAATGACACCCTTTGGGGTCTGTCTTTCATATTCACTTAATTTCATTGATCTGTACCTTAACAATTTCTTTTTCAAATCCAATGAAGCGACCTTTTCCATCAATAGCTTTGTTAATCAAGGCTAGGAGACGGTATTGTTTACGCAAAAGCCTTAGTCTCGCAGCAGGAGAAAGGGAATGATAACTGTGTTTATACAGGATCATATTTCTTTTGCATTTTTTAACCCATAGACTAATTTGTTGTTTAGTAATTTCAATACTCGCGCTCATAGTCATTGTCCGCTATCTTTGGTTCGAAGCTCTTCTCTTTCCAGAGCCTCAAAGAATTGCTTCACCCAAGTTATGTTTTCTTTTAGTTCAACAAGATCTTTAGGGTGATTTATATTTTCCACTTCTTTTTCCAGCTCCGTCATACGATTAATAGTCTCGTTACACCATTCATCTGTGGACAAGCTTTTATTGAAGTTAAAATTCTTTTGCATAAACCCCACCTTTAAACCGCTAGATCACGAAGACCTAGCGGGTTTTATTTCGAGACTAAGGAACTACTGGCAGATCGCCATTAACAACGTCCGCCGATCTAACGACAGCTTTAATACGACGAGCTTCAGCTAGAGAGATTAGAATATTATTTGAATCTACCTCTTCGATGAAGATCAAATGTTGTCTCCACTTTCCATCGGGATCCTCAACCCACACGGTCAGCTCTAGGAACTGACTGTTTAGATTGTGGTTTAGTGTGTGGTCTAACGCAGCTGAACCGGCGGTGAAAGTAAACACTTTCTCGTTAATAGAGCTAACGAGAGTGTCAACACGGGTATTCAGGTCGGTATCAGCCTGAGCACTCTCGGTAGCTAAGGTGTTTACCGTCTGGGTTAGAGTGTCTACGGCTTCAGCAGTAGCTGTAACACGAGCATCCACTACTTCCACGCCAGCTTTAATGTTCGAAGCTGCTTGGAGACCAGCAGAACCAGAGAAGCTACCTAGCGCACCAGTCTCGGCAGTTAGGCCAGTAGCGCTAATAACCGCGTTGATTAGATCACCGCCGCTTGAATTAGCGTTGCCTAGGTCTTCAATCATGCTTACCAGAGCGTCGATGCTAGTTTTAACATCACCAGCTTCGACAGTAGTGCTACCAACAGTGATGCCTGGGTAGGCAATCATGCTTGAACCTTTTTCATCTTCGACAGAAGCAAGGTCGGCTAATAGCTGGTCTATCTTGTTTACTGCGGCTGCGTCGACGTATTCAAGAGTGGCAATACCTTGATATACGAAACCACCGGCACCTTCATTAATGGTTTCATCCCAAACAGGGATTTCCATACGGGTGACGGCTTCGCGCCATACTAGAATATCTAGCTCGCCTTCGTCGCCACGGCTTACTGCTAGACCCGCGTCTTCGGTAGGAATACCGGATAGAACGTTGGAGTTCAGCAATAGCTTGTTATCGGCGAATACCACAGTCTCAGATTCTACAGTTAGATTCTGACCCTTAGTGATGATATCGCCTTCGATAACTACGTTATTCTGGAATGTAACGGCTGAAGATGCCACCGTCTGCGGATCAGTGGTAGTCTTGTCTAGATAATTGGCAGCTAGGTCTGTAGCGGCATCTGTAGCAGCCTGCTTAACCGTGCTGATCTCACCAATCACTGCCTTTAGAGAACCCTCTAGAGTACCGGCAGCTACGGAGAAGTTAGTGGCAGCATGACCAACAAAGCCAACAAGACCAGTACCTTTGCCCGCCTCGGTAGATGCTAAATCCTGTTCAAACTGACCCGCACCTTGAGATGCTTGGTCGATAGCCGCAGCCATACCAGCTAGTACGGTCTGTAGATCGCCAGCAGCAACAGTGATGGTGCCAGAAGCAACTTCAGACACACCTACATTGGTTGCACCTTGACTAGAAGAAACAAGAGTCTTATATTCTTCCAGGGAAGTATTAAGATTCGTAATATCACTAGCTTGAGCTAGAGTGGTCAGAATTACTTGACCTTCAGCACCTAGCGTGGTAGCACGAAACTGTTTTTCGGTTTCGTTGAAGAAAATTCGACCAGCGCGGGTTAGAGCGGTCGGGTTGGTTAGCAATGATTCTACTACAAAGTTAGCAAAATCTGCTCCAGGTACAAAAGCTATACCATGTGAACTAATTCTTTTCATGAGGAATATCCTATATACAGTATTTTCGGGTTAAATATAGAATGCTATCCTGCTCACTATTTCCAATGAGGAGATTACTTAAATCTATATAATTACTATTAAATTGTTAAGATAAGTTATATCTTAGATTCAACTTTTAGTTTTCAGTAGGGAAAGTTAAAATCGCGTACCCATCTTGCGATGATGAAAAGTAAACAGTAGTCTCGTTTTCACCTTTCTTATAGTTAGCCATTATGGGATAATCGTTAACATCAAAGAGTTGAACTGTATGAAACCGGTTAGATCTGTTATGAGCTATAACCCAAGTCAACGCTTTAGTGGCGAAATGAAAAACCGCCATTTCGGGAGCACTCTTGATCTTCTGGGAGATCTTCTCAAGAGTGTTGAACTCCTCGTCAACGTCGCCAGTTACGGCTCTCAGCCTTTCATAAGGTATCTGTCCATTTTCATCCAGAATTTCATTTTCAAATACAGAAATTCTACCGCTAGCATGAACTCTAAATAAACTCTTCCAGCTACTGGAAACTGGATCCATATAGTTAATACCAAATACAACGTCATTCGGTCTTTCCGGATCGTACGCCCCTAGCTTCATCGCTAAGGTTGGAGAGGAGTCAATGTTGTTCACTAAAAAGGTACCTGCTATCCCGTACTGGACGAAACCATAAAGATCCTCTTTAGAAACAAATAAATTCTTTACTCCATCCGCCCCAAGCATTATACCTTCTACAGACTGTATAATTTTTGAGGCAAAATTTTCGTTTACATCACCGTTTAATTTAGCGTAATAATTATTGAGTCTCTCATCTGAAGATAGAACGGCTTTGGCATCTTCCGGAACTGCGCTCAACCCTAAAGCATCTAATAGAGTAACAATCTGGGTGATCTGCTCGTTCAGGATGATATAGGCATCTCGAATGAAGTCGCCACTGTCGTCGTTAGGGGCTTGGCCGACATTCACAAGCTGTCGTCTTTTGAGAAAATCAATGATCGTTGCACTAGAACTAACATCAGCCATTAGTGTTATCCTCTCTTATTTCCTCAATAGAATCGAACTCAGATCTACCTCCGGCCATATAGTATTTGAATTCTTCAAGATCTATATAAACCGCTAAATGGTAAGTTAGATTCTCCAAAGTATTAAACAAAGAGATTTTGGATTTCTTTCTATTTATGATATAATCTTCAGCGTTAATAGGCTCTTCATCGAACCATACTAAAATTGAGGAAAATCTATCTTCCGACTCAGACATAAAATTAAGAACATCTTTAGGTAAAACACCGTTGAGATCTATTTCAGAGAGTTTCTCGTTCTTCTCGGTAATGAACTTCTTAAACAGAATTATGTTTAGGTCACTATAGGTTTCAGGAGCATTTGCCTTGAAAGTTACTATATATGACTTCATTCTATCACCGAAGTCTTCTGTACCGTTTTTCAATCCTTCAATATATTTGTTCTCTCGGCATTTAACAACGAAGAACTTAGGCACGGTGACTTCGGTACTCATGGAAAATGAAACGGTGCTCCCGTCATTAGAGTTATCCTTCATAACTTTCTCTATTGAAGGGGCAGTCGTTATAATACTTAATACATTTACCGGATGATTAAAAAATACAACGTCTGAACCGGACGAAGCATTCTTTGTAAGCTCAAAACCGTTTCTAGAAAAAGTCTTAACATATTTAGAAAATTCGTAGTTACTATCGGGCTTGCTTAAATCAAGACCTTTAGTTTCAGCTAAGAATCTAGCTATGTTATTTGGGACTTGGCATGATAGGACTCTAGAGTTCAAAAAGAAAGGCCTATCCTCAGCTATAATATCGCTAAGATAACTCCCTATATCCCAAGCCTCCATCTCTGTTTCAAGCCTTATAGCTATATCAAATTCCAACTTGATTCGTATAAAATCAGTTTTCACCTGAATTTCTAGCTCGTCATCGTCAAAAATGACCGGCAACTTATCATATATGAAATAAGGGATTGATTCGGTAAAAGAGAAGTTTCTTTCGCTTGATGGAAAGTATGTTTTAAGTTCTTTAGTAGGCGTATATCTTACATCTATTGATAACGCGGGATTCGGTTTAACATATCTACCAGTATCATCTTCTCCAGTAGCTTCAACAACACTAGCCGCCGAATTTACTAAATGGACGGTCTTGAAAAATCTAGATGAGAACTTGTTGATAATGAATTGCTTGACGATTCCCGTCAGACTTCCGTTTATTGCCGATATAGAAGACAAATGTTTTACCGTAAGATAATTAGTTTCCTCTTGCTGCATACATATTCCCTCGAATTTAAATTAATTAGTTGTTTTATAATATAAACATATATTATTTTGAAGGTTAATTGTGGAGGAATGACATGATAGTACTACCTAAAAGAAATAAGTACAGTATCAAAGATCAATTAAAAGCAAATATATGTACATGCTTTATTGGAAGAGGGGTTCGCTTTTCTTCCAGCGATTTATACCGCGAGATTTTTGAAAGACATAACCTAGCTAATAAATCGTATTATTCTTCTGATGATTTGGTGTTTGTTTCAGTAAACGGCAAACGTCGAAATCGTTTAAAATTCAATAAAGTGCTGATTCAAAAGGCTATAGCTGCTAAATCTAGTTTTGTAGTTGACGATCCAGAGAGCAGGGGTCGGGACTTCAACATTGGCGAAAGAGAGTTGTTTAAGTTCATTATGGACTCAGCGAACTATACGGAGGAGATTCAAAAAGGGCAAGGAATTAGTATTCTTAAGCCGAAAAACCCATCCAGCTAGTTTTTAGATTCTAAACAAGTAGCTAAGTATTGAACAATAGGTTAAAATTATGTTTTTATTAAAATCTTTTATATCGCTTAATCAAAAATCTCTATCTAGTGAAGAAATTCAAAAGCTTTGGTTTGAGGATCTAGATAGCGTACACGTTTCACCACCAGATTTTCTAAGTAATCTAATCAAAGATTATGACGACAGTCATTTTCTAGATTACCGGACTTATCTTAGACAGAGAATCCTGATTGTTAAGTCCGAAAAATGTGTTGAATCGGCTAAAACTAAGAAAGCGATCTATCTCTTTTTTGAACAGAACCTGCAAAAGTATAGTAAGAGTATGACCCTGAGCTTCTCCGATTTTGTTCTGGAAGTCTGTAACAAAGAGGCTGAGGAGTTTCAAAAATGCTTAATAATCTTAGATGATTATCTGAATTTTCTCCTGACTAATGGAAATTTCATCAGAAATATCCACAACGCTTCAGTTGCAGCGGCTATTTATATCGCAGGTATCGGGGAGGGCATAGCAACGGATGTGGAGTATAAACTTTTAATCGGGCAAGAACGAATCTCTTTAGATTCTAATTTTAGAATGGAGTCACCCGTAAATAAAACCGATGTTAGAATTATGGTAAAACGGTGATTTCTTCTATAGTTTTTCAAACTTAAAAGAGTAATGTTTATAACAAAGTTATAAACCTTTCTTCGAAAAACTCAAATAAGGAACTAAAATGTTTATATCATTAAATCCCGATTTCAATTCGATCCGTGGAATTAATAAAATTCGGCAGATGATTGTTGAGTTGGGTTTGCAGGGTGAGCTTCTGGTTAAACCTTCAGAACTGCACTGCACTTTGATGTATGACCGAAGAAATCCCGCTATCTTTGAATATTCTCCTTCGAGAGATCACTACTTCTGTAAGATTACCGGAGTAGCCTTAATGGGTAAACCAAAATCTGAATGGGAGGCTATCTCTGTTACTTTAGAACCTGATGTTGAACTTAAAGCTCGTTTTGAGGAACTTTGCAATATCGGATTCGTCCACTCACACAAGGAATTTAAACCAAATATTTCGTTGGTTTACCATCCAACTGGAAACCGCGACGAGCTTTTATCAGCAATTGAAGAATTAAATTATCGGGTGAAGTGCTTACCCTTAATTGATTCTACGATTAGCTTGTACAATGAGCAAGCCAAGAAAACCTCAGAGGGATAATCAATGTACTTTGAACTTGTAAATTTTGATGAAGAGTTTGACCCTAACCGTGTGATCAAAACTCAGAATACTATTATCAAAAACAAGAACAAAGCCGATTCCTTTGCTCCCGGATCAATTTACTGTAAAGATATCTTCGGCAGTCCATTCGGCGAAACAGTTATATACGAATGCGACTGCGGCGAGTCTACAGCTAAATTTGCGGAGGGTACCATAGCTGAATGCTGTGGTACCCTTATCCAGCGACGAGAGAGTGTTCTTTCCCGACAAGGCTGGATTGATTTCGGGGACTACAAGCTAATACACCCGTTGTTCTATTTCTTTATTGAAAAGATTATAGGCTCGGCTAACTTAGTTAATATCATCAACTCAAATAGAAAACTTGATGTTGACGGACATATTGTAGACGAGCAAGAGGAAGATAAGGCTAAGACCAGAATCAAAGAACTCGGCATTTACGGTATCGGGATTTCTACGTTCCTGGAAAATGTATTTGAAATCTTAGAAGTGTTCGTAAATAAGAAGAATAGGTCGATTTACGATTTCCTGCTCAAGCATCGCGATAAAATAGCAATATCGAAGTTTCCGGTAATCTCGCAGAGACTACGCCCCGCCATTATCCTTGAGAACGAGTTTCGTTTCGATAAGATTAACAATCTGTATACACGGGTTGTAGCAGGGTCAAACAGTTTAAACGAGCTATTAGAGGAAGAACGTTCGGATATTTTAGTTGAACCTATTATGTACTCCGTCCAATGTTTCCTGAATCAAATTCATGAAAGCATTCTAGATTCAGTAGGTGGTAAGCACGGCTGGTTCCGAAATAATCTTATGTCGAACCGTGCGAATTTCTCTAGCCGTTGTGTTATCTCACCGGCACCGATAGGAACTGCGATTGATGAAATTGAGTTACCTTATCTTTCTGCTGTAGAACTTTTAAAGTTTCATATTATTAGGGCCTTGTTACCGCTCTATAATTATAGTTATAGCAAAGCCTATGCGGCTTGGGAACAAGCGACTTATTGCTTCGACCAAGAAGTATATGATATTATGAACTTGATCAAAGAAAGACAAAAAGGTGGTTTACGTGTTTTAATCAATCGCAACCCGACTATTAACTTCGGCAGCATTCTAAACATGTCTGTAGTCCGAATCAAGTCTGATTATTCCGATCTAACTATGAGTATTAGTAATAATATTCTGAGCTTCTTAGGTGGTGACTTCGATGGGGATGTTATTGCAATCTTCCTCATTCTAGACGATGTTCTCAAAGAACATTTCAAACCGTTCATTCCGAAGAATATGATGATCAGTAATAATAATGGCCGTTTTAACCCTGCACTTAGTCTTGATAAGGACTATCAACTAGGTTTCTACTCTTTTCTCAAAGCTGTTTAAGGTGAGTTTATGATTTTGATTGTAGGCATTTGTGGTAATTCAGGAAGTGGTAAAACAACACTGATCAACAATTGTTTTGAGAACAACCCAGACCTGTTCAATCGTGTAGAACAGATGACTACACGGAGACCTCGTGTCAATGAGGTCGAACACTATAATTTTGTGACCGAGAGCTTTTACGACTATTTCAAATCCAAAGGTAACCTAACCGCCATCACTAAAGTTGATGGCAGTCTATACGGTTCCATTATTCCTACGTTTGCGACGTCGGATGGAACCAAAAAGAAGATTAATATTTTAGCCCTTAATACCGAGGGGTTGTTATCTCTCAAAAAGACAGTAGAAGAAATGGATAACGTCCGAATCCTCAATATCGGTTTAATCAAACCCGAACTCTCTAATGAAGAACTCGCTAACCGCCAACATCGCGACATTGAGAAGGAGCTTACATTCACGAATGATGTCGATATCTTGGTTGGGCTTGGAACTGGAGAGTATTTAAATTACAAAGAGTTCATAGGTATTTTAAAGGATGAAAAATTTATCTAGATTTGTAAAAGCTAACTTTCTAGATAAAAACATCAATAGTCTCAGGTCAACTATTATACGAGAGTATGATATGAGATCGGCTGGGTTTAGTATGATCAAGGCCCATAAGCTCTTACCTCCTGAGACTATTGATCGGTTAAAAGAACTCGAAAATGATAAATTCGCCCTAAATGTTGAGATAGGAAAAATCCGGAAATATGATTCGGATTTTTCCAAAAAACTAAGCGATAGTATCAGGAAAACGATAACTACCTTTTTAACGAAAAATAAAGTTAAAGAGGATGAAATTCTTTCCATTAAAAATGATGCGATTTTTATCAGAGGTAGAAGATTAATAAAATACTTGGAAGTGAACGGCGGTTCGTTTAAACTGGACAACACATTCACGTCCTACTATTATATTAATGACAAAGAGTTCTACTTTGACTCCGTAAATTCCAAGTTAGTTACAAAGGGTTTTGGCGGAGATATAGTTTCTAGACAGAAAGACATGCTTTTTCACGAGTTCAGTTTCCTTTTTCAGCAAGCTGAAGTGTTGTCTTACGAAGAACTTTTATTTCAAGTTAAAGAGTTCAAAGAGGAATACCTGTCTAAGGCATTGGAAGTTGGATGTTATAGAGAGTTAAACCCTAATAACTCTTTTAGAATAGATGTCCCTAATGGATTCGGGCGGTCTTTCTTTATATCGGAGATGACTGAGGGAGGTCTAACCGATGAATTTCTTAAGAGGATGAATATAGAGTATAACTACATACACTACATAATACCTCTTATTCAAAGATTAGTTATTTAGTTAAAACCTATCTGGAAAGGCTCCAGATGGGTTTTTTTTT
>Ga0055584_100002180_pt1 | contig 19381 bp, 15 predicted proteins | sample OSDHelmetaG_FD_58716 | JGI IMG/M metagenome (GOLD analysis project Ga0055584, IMG submission 58716) | Pelagic marine sediment microbial communities from the LTER site Helgoland, North Sea, for post-phytoplankton bloom and carbon turnover... | ecosystem: Environmental > Aquatic > Marine >... | reverse complement strand
CCGGACTATGACCGTCGGCTTCGGAATTACACCGAATCTGCTGACCCCACCGAACCTTGGCGGGCGCTCGCGGGCTGATGCGTGGACCACTTGGTCCTCTCTGCAATTACCGCCGGTGGGGAGTTTCACCCCGCCCCGAGAACGTTTGCCATCAGCGCAACAACGAGCCGATGACAACATTGAACTAATCTCCGAGCCCCATCATTTCAAGCACGCAGTTGTGAATTTCGTTGAGGGATTAGAGTTAATAGGGTGCGTATACTTTTATTATTAGAAGAAGGTGATTGAACGTGAAGCATCTTGTATTGGCATTGATGATTGCCGTATCGGCATCCGCCACGGCGACGGCAGCACAAGACGAACTCACGATCGGCAAGAAAATTGGCGAACGGATGGCACTGTCATTCTCCGCCGCGGACCAAGATGGCCGGACCCAAAATCTGCAATCGTTGGCCGGGCCGGATGGCCTGATCCTTCTATTTTCCCGATCGCTCGAATGGTGACCATACTGTCAGTCCCAGGCGGTCGTCTGGAATAAACAGCATGCGAATTTCGAGAAGCTAGGTTACCGCGTCGCAACCGTAACCCCGGACACACCGACGAAACTCGCGCGCTTCGCCACGCGCCGAAATTTGAAGTTTAGAACTCTGTCAGACCCAGAAAGAGTGCTTATCCAAGCATTTGATGTTTTGGATAAAGCCGCTGGATACAACCTGCCACACCCGATCATCTTCGTGATCGACCCGAAAGGCACGATTACGCACCGCTTCTCGCGAGAATACTATACCGACCGGCCCACCGTGCAGGAGGTACTCCAAGCATTGCGAGGTGAGTAAGTTAGACGATGCCAGTATCTTGGTAGGATGCGAGCTCCGCTTCCGACATGCCGAGCAGATCGACATAAACCTCGCGGTTGTGGGCGCCCAGGGCCGGACCTAGAGAATCAATCGAGCCCGGCGTCGCGCTCAAACGCGGCACCGTGTCCTGCAACGCCACCTCGACCTTCGAGAGTGGGTCCTCGATAAAACGGATATTGCCGCGCGCAGCGTACTGCTCATCTTCAAAAATTTCATCGATGCCGTAGACCGATCCGCACGGTACCTGAGCCTCATTGCACTCGGCCAAGGCTTCGTCGCGATCCAATGACGTCGTCCAATGAGTAACCGCAGCATCGACGGCGTTCCGGTCCGCATCGCGTTTCGGGAAGGTGCCCCATTTCCCTTCGCCCGCGACTTCCGGCATGCCCATTAGATTGGCGAGACGCTCGAAAATCTTATCGTTGGTGCAGGCGATAGCGATCCAGCGACCGTCCTTGGTCTGATAGTGACTGTGAGGAATAGCGTTCTTCATCGCCGGGCCCATACGCTCGCGAATGAAGCCGTTGAAATGATAAGCGGCGGGGAGTTCGTCGAGAAACCGGAAGATCGGCTCGTATAGGCCGATATCGATATATTGCCCTTCTCCGGTAATCTCCCGCGCACGTACCGCCATCAGCGCGCCGAATGCACCGTAGAGACCGGCGAGATAATCCGGAATAGTCGGCGAGCCCGGCGTCGATGGCGGCCTGTCGGGATCGCCGGCCAAAAACGCCAGCCCACCGAACGCATTGGCAATCCGCCCAAATCCCGGCCGATTGGCGTTCGGCCCGGTCTGCCCGTATCCGGTAATGCGGACCATCACGAGTTTCGGGTTTACCGCGTGCAGCACGTCCCACCCAACACCCCAGCCTTCCATAGTGCCGGTCTGGAAGTTCTCGACCAGAATATCTGCCTTTTCGACCAGGCGTTTCAGAATGGCGACGCCGTCGGGCTTACGAAGATCGAGCGTCACGGATTTCTTATTCCGAGCCTCGCTCAACCAACAGAGCGTGTCGCCGGAATCGGTCGGCGTGCCGAACTTCCGCATGGGGTCGCCGATACCGGGCAGCTCAACCTTAATGATTTCGGCTCCGAATTCACCGAGCTGTGTGGCGCAAAACGGCCCGGCCATGAAATTCGATACATCGAGGACTCTTAGTCCTTGCAGCGGTTTCGTCGTCATCCCTCGTCCCCTTGATCCGAATGGTGTATCGCAAGGGATTAGATATGACGGCGTTCAGTCCTGACAACGCAGCCGATGGCTGCGTGGTTGCGAGCCATTTGCCACAAAATCGTTTATGAAGCGGGTCTCTCTGACTATAGTCCCACTTCATGGCCGACCCTTCTTCCAAAAAAGTCATTTACGCGGCGCTGATCGGCAATGGTCTCATTGCCGTGACAAAGTTCTCTGCCGCGTCGGTGACCGGCAGCTCCGCCATGTTGAGCGAAGCAATCCACTCGGTCGTCGATACCGGCAATCAGATGTTGCTGCTCTACGGCATCAAACGCTCGCAGAAACCGGCCGATGCCCAGCACCCCTTCGGCTATGGCATGGAGCTTTATTTCTGGTCATTCCTGGTGGCGATCCTGGTCTTCGCGGCGGGCGCCGGCTTCTCCTTCATGGAAGGCATCAGCAAAGTCATCACGCCGCATCCGGTCGCCAACCCCGAAATCAACTACGCCGTTCTCGGCCTTGCCGGTCTGTTTGAGGCGGTCGCATGGTGGCTGGCGTTCAAGGAATTCAAAAAACGGAAGGGCGAGCTTGGGTATTTCGAGGCGGTTCGCCGCAGCAAGGACCCGACAGTCTTCACGGTGCTGTTCGAGGATTCGGCCGCGATGCTTGGATTGATCGTCGCGGCGGCGGGCATTGCGCTCGGTGATTGGCTCGGCGTTCCTGAGATGGACGGAATCGCTTCCATCGTCATCGGCGTCATTCTGGCAGTTACCGCGATACTGCTGGCCTATGAATGCAAGGGGTTGCTGGTCGGTGAAAGCGCCGCTCCCGCGACGGTGAACCGGATCGAGAGATTGCTCGAATCGGAGCGGCGGGTGAAACGGGTGAATGAAGTCCTCACCATGCATCTTGGGCCAACCGATGTGTTATTGAATATCAGCGTCGATTTTATCGACAGCATGGACGCCAACGACGTGGAAGATGTTATCAGCGGTATGGAAAGGCGGATTAAGAGCGAGTTTCCGGAAATAAACCGTGTCTTCATCGAGGCGCAATCGTGGCTCGGTCATCGCCGCTCGATGCGCGGCCTTTAAATTTCAGGACTGTAACGCCGTCGAATCCACCCTAAATTCAGAAAAAGTTCCGACGGTATCGACTAAAAGGACGGATACGAGAATGAGTGTGACCGACACGACCGAAAACACCCGCTCTCCGGAAATCGACGCGAGTTTCGACGCCATCGTCGTCGGCGCCGGCTTCGGGGGCATGTATATGCTGCATTGCCTGCGCCAGCAGGGTTTCACCGCGCGCGTTTTTGAAGCGGGCAGCGGTGTCGGCGGCACCTGGTATTGGAACCGCTACCCGGGTGCGCGCTGTGACGTGGAAAGCCTGCAGTATTCCTATTCATTCTCGGAAGAGCTGGATCAGGAATGGAATTGGTCGGAGAAGTATTCCCCGCAGCCCGAAATCCTCGACTACGCCAATCATGTCGCGGACCGCTTTGATCTGCGCCGAGACATTAAATTCGACACGCGGGTGACGACGGCGGCATTCGACGAGAGCACAAACCGCTGGCAGGTCGAAACCGACCAGGGTGACCGAGTCTCCGCGCAATTTTGCATCATGGCTGTCGGCTGCCTCTCGGCAGCGAATACCCCGGCATTCGAAGGATTCGATGACTTTAAGGGCCCGATTTATCACACCGGCGAATGGCCGCATGAGGGGGTCGACTTCACCGGCCAGCGCGTCGGTGTCATCGGCACCGGTTCTTCCGGCATCCAATCGATTCCAATAATCGCGGAGCAAGCCAAATCGCTCACCGTGTTCCAACGCACGCCGAATTACGCGGTGCCCGCGTGGAACCAGAAAATGGATCCCGAGCACGAGCGTCGCATCAAGGAAGATTATCCGGCATTCCGCGCCAAGGCGCGCGCCCGGCCGGTCGGTATTTATTTTCCGTTCAATTTGAAACCGGCACTTGAGGCGACACCCGAGGAGCGCGAGGAACAATACGAGGAGTTCTGGCAACGTGGCGGCTTGCCGTTCCTAGGCGCCTTTGGCGATTTATTGTTCGAGAAGGACGCCAACGAGACCGCCGCCGTGTTCGCGCGTCGAAAAATTCGCGAAGTGGTTGACGATCCCGAGATCGCGGACTTGTTGTGCCCGGACGATATTTTCGGCTGCAAGCGGCTCTGCGTGGATACCGGCTACTACCAAACCTACAACAAGCCGCATGTAAAATTGGTGGATGTGTCGGAGAAACCTATTGAAAGGCTGACGGAGACCGGCATCGTAACCGATGGCGTCGAGTACGAGGTCGATGCCGTGGTCTTGGCGACCGGGTTCGCGGCGATGACCGGTTCCTTCGACAAGATAAAAATCACCGGTCGCGACGGTCTACCGTTGACCAAGAAATGGGAAGCGGGACCGCGCACTTATTTGGGCCTATCGACGGTCGGCTTCCCAAATTTATTTATGATCACGGGACCGGGCAGCCCCTCTGTCCTCGCCAATATGATTCAATCCATCGAACAGCATGCGGATTGGATGATCGATTGCATGAGCCATATGCGGGACATCGGCGTGGAGACAATCGAGCCTAAACTCTCCGACGAGGACGACTGGGTCGACCATGTCAACGAGGTCGCGGCGATCTCGCTACGCTCGACCTGCAGTTCCTGGTATGTCGGCGCGAATATGCCCGGCCGACCCAGGGTCTTCATGCCGTATATCGGCGGTTTCCCGATCTATGTGAACAAATGTAACGAAGTCATGGATAATGGCTACGAAGGATTTGTGTTCGACAAAACGCCGGAGACCAACGCCGCGCCGAAAATTCGCCAGACGGACCGGTGGCACGTCGAACTCGATATGGATGTCCTCTCACCGGCCGCCGTCGCCGCAAAACGCATACCAATGATCTGAAGGGCTACGAGCCGTCTTAAAACGACGCTTCCGGTGCTCTTGCGCTAGGGATCAACCCATGGGTTTCATGTAGGTGGCGCTACTTTCCGGATTCGATGATTTTCCGTATCGCCGATATAGATCGCGCCGTCCGGCCCGACCGTCACGCCATGCGGACGCGCCAGACTGGAATTCACCGCGATCACTCCATCGCCTGAAAACCGCGAGACGCCGGTCCCGGCAATGGTGCTCACCCGGTCCGCTTGGAAATCAACCAAGCGAATGACGTGATTCTCCGTGTCCACGACCAGAACGTTACCGTCGCCATCCAACGTCATTTCCTTCGGACGGTCGAAAATCGCTGTCGCCAGCGGCCCATCATCGCCGCCATATCCGGTCTCGCCCGTGCTCGCCACGGTTTCGATGCGCCCCCCATCGGCATCGGCCAAGCGTAGACAACTACCTTGGCGTTCCAACACATAGATGCCGTCGTCTTTGGGACGGCACACGACGGCACGGGCGCCGAAGACACCGGCTGAGACCGCCCTACCGCCATCGCCGTCATGAACCGCCTCTCCGGTTCCGGCGAACGTATCGATGACTCCACTCGTCATATCGACGACACGGACTCTATTGTCGGCAACGTCGGCGATATACAGGCGCTTGCCGTCATGCGAGACGGCGAGACCATTCGGCTCCACCATGCCCGCACGGTCGGCCGGACCGCCGTCACCGCTAAAACCTGCTTCGCCGGTGCCCGCAAAACTGGTCACGACACCACTCGTTCCATCGATGCGACGCACCACGGCATTGAGCCGGTCTGCGACATAAATTACACCGGCCCGGTCAATCGCGATACCGTATGGTTGCTGGAAGCAAGCAGATTTGGCGGAACCTCCATCGCCGGAATATCCGGCTTCGCCTGTCCCCGCGACGGTGTCGACAATACCGCTCGCGGTATCAATGCGACGGAGAACATGGTTATAAGTATCTGAAAATAAGAGATTCCCCGAAGCGTCGAAAGCGACATCGAACGGGTTGTTCAACCGCGCCTCTTTGGCGGGACCGCCGTCACCCGCGTACCCTTCGCGACCGTCTCCGGCCACCGTGGTCATAATCCATCCGTGGTAGTTCATTTCACTCGATCCCGTTGAAGGTCTAACAGTCGCCATAAGAAGGATATTGGACACGGGCGGGGCAGGTCGAGCTTAGACGTCAGTCAACAGCCTTCCCCGGAACACACAACCTGCGGCTGTTGATATAAACCGGGAGCGTAAAGGCTCGATTTCAGTCCAAGGGACGTTTAAAGTAGACCCGACTTTGCGGTATCCTTGTGTGAAAGGTTCTTGATGAGCGACGGCACGGTATTCATCGTTGATGACGACGAAGCGAACAGGATGCTGTTCTCGGATATTTTCAGCTCAATCGGCATCGATCATAAATGCTTTTCATCGGCGCAAAGTTTTTTGGATGAGTTCCAATCCGAGGAATCAGGCTGCATTCTTTTGGATATTAGGATGCCGGGAATGAGCGGGCTGGAACTTCAACGAAGGCTGATGGAAGACGGTGTTGCCCACCCTATCATTATCGTGACCGCGCACGGCGATGTTTCGATTGCGATTGAAGCCATGAAGGCGGGCGCGTTCGATTTCATGGAAAAGCCAATTAGAAATCAACAGCTCATCGAAACCACCCAACGGGCGCTCCGTTACGGTCGGGAGGCGATTGATGTGCGAAATCACCAGAACGATTTGCAATCCAGAATCGCCACGCTCACACCACGGGAGCGCGAAGTTTTCGATCAAGTGGTCGACGGTGAGCCTAATAAACGGATCGCCTTTAATCTGGATATCAGCATCAAGACCGTCGAGCTGCATCGGGCGAAAGTAATGCAAAAAATGGACGCACGGTCGCTTGCCGATCTCATCCGCGCCGCCGTGACGGCCCAAGACTGATCACCTAGTCCACGAACAATTTCTCGATATCGCCCTTGGATTCTTCGCTGGACCCATGCGCCGCGGAAAGCGTGAACCAAAAGGTGCTGCCCATCCCAGTGACCGACGTATAGTCGATTTCACCGCCCATCGCTTCGACTATGCGCTTGCACAATACAAGACCGATCCCGACCCCTTCGATTTTCGACGCCTCCGCGCCGAGACGTGCGAAAGGCTCGAAGACCCGATGGCGAAGCGCTGGATCGATCCCAGTCCCGGAATCCGAAACCAACACTCGGACGGCGCCATCAAGATCAATGTCGCACTCGCACAGTATTTCGCCGCCTTCGACATTGTATTTGATCGCGTTCGACAGGAGGTTGAGCATGATTTGCTTGAAGCGAATCGGATCGGTGTTCACTTTTACCGTCTCCAGACGCTGAAAATCGCATCTAATTGTGATGCCGCGTGTTTGGGCCAATGGCTGCATCACTTCGATAGATTCCGTCGCGACGCCGAAAACATTCGAGGGCTCGATCGATAATTCCAATTTTCCCGCTTCAATACGGGAAAAATCCAACACCTGATCGATCAAGGCCGTCAGATGGTTTCCGGAAGAAATTATCAACTCGATGGCACGGTCATGTTCCGCCGCCACATTCCCTTCCAATAATTGCGCAAACCCCAATATGGCGTTCAACGGAGTTCGAAACTCATGACTTATCGAAGAGAGAAATTCCGATTTTGCTTTGCTCGCGGCAACCGCTTGCTCGCTGATCCGTTGCAATTCGTGCTGTGCTTTGACCTTCTCCGTAATGTCGCGCGCGGTTCCCCGATACCCCGTGAATTCTCCCTCCGCATCGAATGTGGGTTGTCCCGATACACTTACCCATACTTCCTTTTTGTCCTCGGGGAGAGCGCGATATTCGAAATCGCGGAAGGGGCGCCGAGCGGCGAGAGCGTCCAAATGTTTTCGCCACTCGCTATCGATCACATTCTGCCCGGCACCAAGTTCCAACCTCGTTTGCCCAATCAATTCGTGCGCATCGATTCCCAATACCGTGAAAATTTCTTCACTGAAGAAGACGAAGCGATGGGCTTCATCGGTTTCCCAAAAATAATCGCTGGATGCTGTCGCAAAATCGCGGAACCGTTGCTCGCTTAATGCGCTGCGCTCTTCCGCCCGAACCAATGGCGTGATGTCACGGCCGGTGCCGCGATATCCACAAAACAGTCCATTGTCGTCGAATAGCGGAATTCCGCTGATGCTGATGACGCATGCGCTGTTTTCAATGTCGCGGCGCATAAACCGAAAATCTTCGAAAGGAAGGCGTTGCACCAACAGCTCTTCGTGTGCGGCAAGCGCCTTTTCGTCCACATTTCCATCAATGGCTTCACGCCGTGTTTTCCCGAGATAATCGCCGGCGGCAAACCGCCGCGCATCCTTCCCGACGAAAGACAAATGAGTGAAGCGCAATTTCGAATCTTGCTCCCAAAACCAATCCGCCGAGGTAACGGCAAAATCATGGAGGCGCTCCTCACTTTCGCGCAAGGCAAATTCCGATTGTTTTCGCTCGGTAATGTCCGTGATGATCGTGATTGTGCTGCCGTCTTGGAATTTCTGATCTTTCAACTGAACCCAGGACCCGTCAGCACGGACTTGCTCAAATGGCGGCCCCGGATTCTGCCGCTTGGCTTTTCGAGTCTCGATCCACTCTGTCTCTTGGCCGCTGGTTTCCGGCAGCACTCCGCGCGTGGCCATAGCGTGGAGGATATCGTCATACGGAACGCCCAGTGCCAGAACACCTGGGATATCGGCGGTCATCTCCGCATAGCGTTGATTGTAGAGCGCTATCCTGCCGGCCGGATCGACCAAAACTACCGCTTCGTCCAATTCGTCGATTGCGGCCGCAAGTCGATTGCGGCCAATCTCCGACGACATCTGCGCTGTAATGTCACGCCCGACACCGCGGTAACCACGGAATGCACCATCTTCATCAAATATCGGCTTGCCGCTGGTTGACAGGTATTGAAGGCGGTCGTCGTGACCGCGACGAACGAAACGGAAGTCGGTAAACGGTTCATGTCGTGCGAGGGTATCGAGATGCGATTGCCACTCCAGGTCCTCACCTTCTCCAACATGAAGTTCGTCCCGTGTCTTACCAATGTGGAACACTGCGGGAACACCGGTCACTTCTTCGACCTTTGGTGACATATAAGTGAAACGAAGATCTGCGTCTTGCTCCCAATACCAATCGGCAACGAATTCCGAATCCTCTTCGAACCACATCTGAGTTAGATCTGATTTTTCATATACGTCGTCGCTTTTTGAAATTTCAGTTGCAAAGATCAGATGGCGATCGCCATCGAGGCGGCGTTCGCTTATGAAATAACGGCGTCCATCTGCCAATTGGTGCACGGTGTCCGACTCTAAAGGCCAATCGATCTCGCTCGACGGTGAGAGGCGGGATTTAGAGTCCGGTTGCGGAAGTATCGTTTTGCGGAAATCGTCGAAACTAGCATTACCGACGACGACGCGCCGCGCGTTATCGAGAATCGCGGCCGGCATACCCAACGATTCAAATTTCGCCGACAGCTCCATGGGATCGAACGGCGAGGTGTCGGCGGAAATGTGGCTCCGTCTCATCCGACATCATCCCCCTGTCCAAGCGCTTCCCTGATCGCACGCGAGACTTCGGCCACTTTAATCGGTTTTGTTAGATAGCATTGGAAACCGGCTTTTTCACCCATTTCAACATCCGTCGGCATCGCATTGGCGGTAAGCGCGATGATGGGAATATCCTTCGTTTGCTGATCGCCTTGCAAGGCTTCAAGCGCCTGGAACCCGTTCATGCCGGGCAAATTTATGTCCATCAAGATTAGCTGTGGCTGATCCTTACGGGCAATCGTAAGGCCTATCTCGGCAGTGTGCGCGGATAAGAGCTTCACTCCCGAGATCCGCCGAACGATTTCCTCCATCAACTCAAGGTTCGCGGGGTTGTCTTCGACATATAGAATTTTACCCGCAACTTCGGCCTCTGTTGTCGGTGAGGGTGTTTCGAGATTAACGCTCGGGTGCTCGACGTCTTCCAATTTCGCCAGCGGGAAATCAATGTTGAAAGTAGCACCCTCTTCCGGCACGCTCGTGAAATCTATCCGACCTTCCATATTTTCCATCAACCGTTTTGAGAGCGCTAAACCAATTCCGTTACCCTCGGTATCGTCGCGGTTGGTCGGCAGGCGGCTGAAGGGTTGAAATACGTTCTCGCGATATTTTTCCGGAATTCCCCTGCCCGTATCGGCAACGGAAATGCGCAATAAACCGTCCGGCAGTATTTCCCAATCCACGGTTACTCGACCGTCATCGCGATTGTACTTGATGGCGTTGGACAATACGTTGAGCAATACTTGACTGGTGCGCACTCTGTCGCCGTAGATCTTCGGGGGCGTTTGCGAGGATGGACTAGCGACGATCGAAACACCTCGCGACGCAGACAACGCCTCAGCTGTCGAGACGCATTCGTCCAATATTTCACCCAAATCCAGGACTTCCGAATTAATATCGAGGTTACCAAGTTCAATTTTCGACAGGTCCAAAACCTCATCGATGAGATGCAGCAGATGATTGCCGCTTCTGAGGATTTGACCGACATAGCGTTCCTGGTTTGCATCCAAGGGCGAGCGGGGGTCTTCATTGAGCAACTGCCCAAACCCGAGAATAGAATTCATCGGGGTTCGTAATTCATGGCTCATTGAAGACAGGAATTCCGATTTCGCATGGTTGGCCGCTTCGGCCGAGTCCCGGGCCTTCGCCAATTCTTCCTGAGTCGAGATAAGTTCTGTAACGTCCTTGCAAAGCCCAACAAGCCCGCCATTCCCGGTGCGCCGCTCAGAGAAACTCAGCCATCGACCGTCGGCAACCTGTACGATCTGACCTGAGCCAGCATCATCGATGTTTTGGATTTGATCGGCATCCATCGCTCGCGAGACATCGCGGCCTTCATTCGGTTCCGCCTGGAATGTTTGTCCCAAACCTTGCGCTAATACTTTCACATCGGTACCGGGCTCCAGGAATTCTCGGGCGGAAGGGAAGAACTCTAGATATTTTGAATTTGATAGGGCCAGTTTTTGATCCGAATCGAATAGAATAAAGGCATCGGGTAGACTTTCGACCGCATCTATTAACCGCTCCTGGGCAGACTGCAATTCGGCCTCGGAACGAAGCCGAGAGATTTCCGTACTGCACCACTGCGCGAGTAAACGCATGATCGTCAGATCGTTTTCGGTAAATTCGCGCTCGCGCGGCGTAGCGGACAGGAAATCCACTGTTCCATCGCACACACCTTCTACCAGCAGCGCACAGCCAATATAAGCTTCAAACTTAAATGTGCCACATACCGGATTATTGGCAATTTCCGACTCGCCTGCCTTATGTATCGCGATCGGTGCATCTGCGCGGATCGTTCGCGCGCAAAACGTCTGCTCGAGAGGGAAAGACGCACCGACATCCGGGTGTGGGCCCTCGCCTTGCACATACTGGACCTCACATCGATTTCCGGAGATATGGGTGACGACTGCTACATCCAAATCAAAGTATTCAAGTCCAAGTCGCAACATTCGTTCAATCTTTGCGACGGTAGGAGCGCCCTGCCCAAGACTAATCTGATGCAACTCCGTCAGAACGCGGCGAATTGACCGCTCTTGCGTGACATCAAGGAACATCGTCACAAACCCGCCCTCCGGGCGACTCCTGCCCCATACTGACAAAATCCGTCCATCCCCCGTATAGAGTTCACTGATTTCCGAGGACTCCCGGCATGGTGTATTCGCAACGTCCCAAAGACGTGAGAGACCAATAGCCCGACCCCGTAAATGCCCTTCCGCAGCCGAGTAAAAAAAGAAACGTCGGATATCCGTTCCCTTCACCATCATATCATCGGGAAATTCGCCCAAAACCTTAAAAGTAGGATTCCATGCTTCCAGCTGGCCCTCAGAATTCCAAACCGCAATGGCATGATTCATGGAATTTAGGGCAGTTTGCAGAACCCCGGCTTGTTGTTTCAACTCATCTTCGCGCGAGGCGAGACTCCCCTCGGCTTCCAGTAGGCGGGTAATATCCATCGCCGATGCGACAACGCCCTCTACCCGATTATCGTCGTCGAATACGGGAACATAAGTGAGTTGCCCTCCTTGTCTCACGTCTTCCAAATATATCTCTTCGCTGGTGACCTGCCCCTTATAGGCTCTCTGGATGAGCGGTTCGATCCGAGGCAAGATATCCGTACCGACGATGTCCTGGTAGTGGCGACCTTTGACCTCATCCAAGCTGCGTTTGTGCCATTGTTCCCATCGCGAATTGACGAATTGGTACTCGCCATTTCTGTCTAGGAAATAAACGATCGCCGGGATCGATTCCATAATCCCGTCGATGAGTTTCCGCTCGTTCGCCAGCTGCTCTTTCGCCCGCCGCTGCTCAATCAAATCCACGACAATGGCGGACATCTCTTCAAGCGTGCGAATTTCCGCCTGGCTGAAGGTGCGCGGGTTCGTATCGATAGCGCAGATTGTCCCAAGATTAAAACCGTCGGAGGACCGCAGAGGTGCCCCCGCATAAGCGCGAATGCCGGGGTACCCGATAACGCTCGAGCGGTCGGCGAACCGGGGGTCCAGGCGGGCGTCGGGAACCACCATGACTTCGTCATTCATGATCGCATGCGCACAGAAGCTCCCATCCCGCGGAATTTCCGTCATATCGACACCGCAAGTCGACTTAAACCATTCGCGATCGTCATCGATCAAACTGATCAAACAGATCGGCACATCGAGCATCCGGGAGACGATCCGGGTCGCACGATCGAATGATTCCTCTCGCTCCGTATCGATGATTTCCAACGAACGCAGCGCCAATAACCGCGCCGGTTCGAATTCGGGTATGGGACTGTTCATATTCTTTCCAGCCAGCTCAGTTGTTTGTAGCCAACGGTCGGGATATCACGGGCACGTGATCCGTATCGCTTTTGCAAATCCAATCTGTCCAAGAACTCGTAAAATCTGAATTATCATCGGAATACGTCTCCCGTAATTTGACGATGCCAGGAAGAACCCCGACGAATTTCGGAACAAACTGCGGATCAAAATGAGTACCGGCGCCGCGTTTGATCTCCTCGACCGCACGTTCGACGGGCCAGGCCTCCTTGTAGGGACGATGCGAGGTCAGAGCGTCAAACACGTCGCAAATCGCGGTGATTCGTCCTTCAACGGGTATGTCATCGCCTCGAAGGCCATAAGGATAGCCTGTGCCGTCCCATTTTTCGTGATGGGATATCGCAATGACTTGCGCCATTTGCATAACATCGGCCGTATGACCTTCAAGAATATTGCCACCGATTTCCGCATGCGAACGCATGAATTCCCATTCCTCGTCATCGAGTTTCCCCGGCTTCAGAAGGACACGGTCCGGCACACCTATTTTACCGACATCGTGCATCGTACTGGCATGCATCGCCAATTCGCTGAAATGCTCGCCATGACCAAGTGCCCGCGCGAGAAGCTGGGTCCCCTTACCGACGCGGATCACATGCATGCCGGTTTCGTTGTCGCGGTATTCCCCGGCACGAGCCAAGCGGCGGATGATTTCGAATTGAGTGTCGACGACCTGGGCCGTCCGCTCGACGACTCTTTCTTCGAGAATTTCATTGAGCCGGCGCTTCTCGTTATAGGCGTTGCGAACCTCCAGCATATTGGCGATTCGCAATTGCACTTCTTGCTTGAGAAACGGCTTGGTGATGAAATCCTTGGCGCCAAGTTCGAGCGCTTTCAACTTTGTTTCGGTATCTGTCTGAGCCGTGAGTACGAGGACCGATAAATAATCGTCATCGCAGATACGAGACAGCCGGTCGAGGACTTCGAACCCATCCATCTTGGGCATGCGGATATCCAACAACAATAAATCAAACCCGTGTTCGACATAATGTCGCTCAACCTGGGTCGGGTCGGTAAGCGAAGACACATTGGTGTAACCGGCTTGCGCGAGAATACTCTCCAGCAAGAAAACGTTCTCTGCCTTATCGTCGACGATAAGGATGCTCGACGACTTCAAATGCTCTTCCGCGCTATGTCGTTGTGCCGTAAATGTCATAATCTTATCCATAATGAGTTTGAGCGCCGACTTGGCACACCGATGACTGTCTAGATTTCCGCGTTACCGCGTTGGAATGTAGGCTTCCATTAAGGGCGATTTAAAGTCCTCCTCATCGAACGTGTTGCGGCGAACGAATTCCCGCCAACACGTATTGCAGAAAGCCCAGTCCTCCATCGGAGGAGTTTGGTGGCCGCAGTTCAATTCAACGGCATTTCCGTTGACGCGTTTCATCACGAATCGAAGCATCCCTCAAACCCTTCCAGGGAATTAATGCCATTCCACTAACGCACCCAGTATCCAAAATTCCACCGGCGCTGACATTGGGTCTATCCCTTGCCGATACCAGGGTTTACCCCTACACGCGCCGACGACCACGCACAGAGGTAAACCGGAGAATTTCCGAATATGCAGAGAGGTAATTTTGTCGAAGCCAAATTCCTCGACCGACCGGGCCTGTTGTCGCGCAAAACTCGGATGACGTGACAGAAACCCACCTAAACCTGATTTACGACGCCACCGTTCACTTGCAGCATCTGCCCGTTTATAAAGCCGCCATTATCCGATACCAAAAGATCGACCATGGCGGCAATGTCGTCAGGCGTGCCTAGACGGCCGGTCGGGTTGTTCTTGAGCAGGTCTTGAAAGCGCGGCGTCGAAACGTCCACATCGACATCGGGAAATGTGCCTGGAGAAATAATATTCGTGGTGACCCCTTGGCGCCCAAACTCTCTCGACAGCGACTTGGTCAGCCCCCACATCGCGTGTTTCGAAACACTGACCGCCGACTTAATCCCATTTCCCTGCTGCGCGTTCATGCCGGTGAAATTGACGATCCGTCCCCAGCTCTTGTCGATCATACCGGGAAGGCACGCTCGGGCGAGATGAAATGCCGCATAGAAATTGATGTCCATTACGCGATGCCATTCTTCCTCGGTGATCGACAGGAAGTCGCCGTTGGGCCGGGTGGCGGCATTGTTAATCAAAACATCGACGCCGCCGAACCTATCAATCGCGGATGAGGCCATCGCCCGAACCCCATCCCGGTTGCCGATATCGCACATCTCGATCATCGCTTCGGCCCCAAGGCCCCGGACTTTCGCCGCGACGTCCTCGCAAGCGTCGCGGTCGCGCGACCCGTTAAGGACGATATTGAATCCGGATGCCGCCAGGTGCAGCGCTATACCTCTGCCGATATTCTTGCCCGATCCCGTAATTAGGGCCGTTCGCGTTGCTTGAGCCATGTCCAACACCTCTCCCAATTTGTTTTTTTTTGCAGCGGACCTGTCGATCAGCCGCAACCGACGGGTAATTATACTTTTCAGCCCTACCTATACAGAGAATGCGGGCGAAACACGCCCCGCCGCACACAATGCCCATCAAGAAAGTACGGGGAAGCGATATGCAGTCAATTGAAGGAAAAATCGCCTGGGTAACCGGCGCCGGTACGGGCATCGGGCGGGCAGGCGCAATCGCGCTCGCCGAAGCGGGAGCAAAGGTGGTCTTGTCGGGCCGCCGTGTCGCGCAGTTGGAAGCGGTGGCGAGCCGCATCGTCGATGCCGGCGGCAGTGCGGAAATCGAGGCGTTGGATATCGTCGATGCGAAAGCGGTCGATGCCGCCGTCGGGAGAATGGTCGAGAGCCATGGCCGCTTGGATATGCTCATCAACAGTGCCGGGCTCAATCTCCCGAACCGACGATGGCGCGATATTACCAATGAAGCCTGGAACAAGATTATCGACGTTGATTTAAACGGCGCCTTCAATGTTTCTTATGCGGCTCTCAAAATTATGCGCGAACAACGCGACGGGTTGATCGTCAATGTGTCCTCGATGGCGAGCCAGCGTGTCGGCGGTGTTTCGGGCATCGCGTACACGTCGGCGAAACATGCACTCAACGCGATGAGCGAGAGTATCAATCACGAGAATTGTCACTTGGGCATTCGCGCCTGCGCGTTATGCCCGGGCGAAGTCGCGACGGAAATACTCGACCTGCGTCCGGCTCCACCGAGCGCCGAGGAACGCGCCCGCATGGTCCAAGAGGAAGACGTCGGCGCCACGATATTGTTCATCGCGCAAATGCCGCCGCATGTGTGTCTAAACGAGATTCATATAACGCCCACCTGGAACCGCGGTTATATCGGTGCCGCCGACCGCACGATCCCGCGCGACGACTAGACGTAACGTTTTTAGAGAGGAAATCCACATGATCAAGATCGACAGGATCGACCATTTCGTCATGCGTGTCTCCGATGTGGAGGCCACCTGCGCCTTTTACTCGAAAGCGCTCGGCATGGAGGTCATTACTTTCGGGGGAAGCACCATCGGCCGGGACGGCATCACGCGCAAAGCGCTGCGGTTCGGCCAGCATAAAATCAATCTGCACCCCGATGACACGGATTGGTACCGCGCCAAAGATGCACGATGCGGCGGTGAGGATTTTTGCCTGATCACCGAGACGCCGATGGCCGATGTGGTGGCGCACCTGGAAGCCTGCGGTGTGGAGATCGAAACCGCACCGTCCGACCGCAGCGGAGCATTGGGGCCGATTCATTCGGTCTATTTCCGGGACCCCGACGGCAATCTGGTCGAAGTATCAAACTACCTGTAAGGCGCTTCGCTTTCTACGAACGAAGCCCATCGAGGAATACCCGGAGCGTCCCATTAAACGCTTCGGGCTGTTCGACATTCGGGAAATGCCCGGCTTCCTGCAGCACTTCCATTTTAGCCCCGGCGATCCCGTCCTTGTACATTTGCATGCGCGCGGGCGGGGTCGAGGAATCTTGCGCCCCGGCAAGCACCAGTGTCGGTATCCGAATTTCGGCGAGCCGATCATCGTAATTCATGCCGAATATCGCTTCATAAGCCCGCGCCTGACCGAAGGCGGTCGTCTCCCCAATTATACGGCGTAGCAACGCAATCTGCTCGGGGTACGCGGATTCATCCGGTTCATGTACCAGACGGGTCAGCATCGCATCAGTTTCCCCGCCGAGAGTGGTCCGGCTGTCAGCGCCAGAAGCTCGCATCGCCGCAATATTCCCCCGCGCCCGGGTGATGCCTTCCTCCGGCAACGCTCCTTGAGAGGCCATAAATGTAAGACTGGAAAGGCGTTCCGCATGGCCAAACGCCAGCGCAAATCCCACCATGGCGCCGAGCGAACTGCCGACGAAATGCGTCTGCTTGCAACCGATAGAATCCAGCAAGCCGACGACATCATCGGCAAGGTCTTCCATGGAAAACGAGCCACCATCAGGGTCGGTTCGCCCGTGCCCGCGAAGGTCCAACCGGAGGACACGATACTTCTCCCGGAATGCTTCGACCTGCGGATCGAAACTGCGCAGATCGAGCGACAATGCGTGCGCGAAGGTAATCACCGGCGCCGCATCGGGGCCGTCCAAGGTGTAATGTATCGGCACGCCGTTGACGATCCGCATCTTGCCGGAAGAAAGCATGAAAATTTTCCCTTACGAAGACGGTAGGAAGACGCCCTTGCCTGTCTTCTGTTGGTCGAATAATTGGTAGGCCTCTTCCGCCTGATCCAATTTCCATTTGTGGGTGAAAAGGCTGTCGACATCGATCTTCCGATCGGAGACGAAACGCGCGCAATCGGCCTGACCTACCTTGGAGAACGTCCAATGGCCGACCAGTGTAATTTGCCGATGAATTAGATCGGGTAGCACTTCCAGCGTGACTTCACCGCCGATCCCGACCAGGCACGCCGTGCCCCATGCGCGGGTACTGCGCACCGCTGCACGGCGCGCGTCCGATGACGAGGTCGCATCCAGCGCCTTGTCCGCGCCTTCGCCGTGGGTCAGGTCCTTGATCGCTTGAACCGGATCGTCCGCGGAGGGATCAATGACGACATCGGCACCCCGATCCAGCGCCATCTGCCGACGCTCTGCAGAAATGTCCGCCGCGATCACCCGTGCCCCCATGGCGACGGCCAATTGCGTCGCCGAGAGACCGACCGGGCCTTGCCCGAAGACAACGATTGTCTCATCACCTTCAAGTCCGAGCCGCTTGAGCGCGCCATACGCCGTGCCGGTCCCGCAGGAGATCGCCGCCCCCGCTTCGAAAGAAATATCCTCCGGCAATCCCACCAATGTATGCGCCGGCACGCTCATATAACGGGCGTGCGCGCCGTGGCCGCCCGAGCCGAACACGACCGCACCATCGAGACACATTTGCGACCAACCCGACTGACAATGCCGGCACACCCCGCAACCGTCATAGTGATGATCCATCACCCGGTCACCGACCTTCGCTTCGCGCTCGGAGACCGCGGAGCCGACTTCGACAACGACACCGCAAGGCTCATGTCCGCCGATGACGGACCCCGAAATGCGGCTGACGCCAGACGTGACACCACCCGGTTTGTACTCGCGGCGGTAGGGGCCAAGATCGGTCCCGCACATCCCGGATGCTTTGATCTCCAATATGACGTCACGCGGCCCGGGCGTCGGGTCCGGGAACTCCTGGAGTTCCAATTTCCGCTCACCCAAAAACACAATGCCTTTCATCTCCGCTCTCCCGATATCCAGTAATGTCTATTTCGGTAGTATGTTCTTCGGCACTTCGCGATAGGGACGGTCGGTATCGAAGCGCTGCTCTTTCGGCATTTTGAGGACGCGTTCGGAGATGATGTTCTTCTGAATCTCGTCCGTGCCCCCAGCAATGGAGATAGCAGGAGTGGAAATCAGAACTTCCGCGATAACGCCGCCAAGAGGACTATCCTCACCGGTTAACATCGCGTCCGCTCCGCTGAGCATTGTGTGAACCCGGTTCGCGGCCCGCGCGACTTCGCTCGCCGCCAGTTTACCTAGCGAGCCTTCGGGACCCGGTGGACGGCCTTGCTCCTGCGCGGCGCGAGCCCGCTTTGACATCCACTCGGCGGATTTCGCTAAGGTCATCAATCTGGCAACTTCCTGGCGTATGACAGGATCCTCAGCGCGGCCCGTCTCCCGTGCCCGGTCGATGACCAAATCGACCCGGCCCGCGCGTTGCGGGTACCAGGTGTAAGGCGCCATCGCCGTTTTGATCTCCGCCGCCTCTTCTTGAAAGATCGGCTCATCCCGTGGCGTCGGCTCGACTTTCCGACGATTGGAATCCGCGTTTCGGCGTTCATGCATGAGTGTCGTCGTCGCGATCTTCCAACCGTCACCTTCGTTTTCCAACAGGTATTCGGGTGGTATTTCCGCATCGGTCATAAATACCTGATTGAATGACGCGTGGTCGTTCATTTGCCGCAACGGCACAACTTCGACGCCAGGCTGGCGCATATCGATTATGAAATAACTGAGGCCGTTATGCTTCGGTACATCCAAATCGGTGCGGGCGAGCAGAATACCGTAATCCGCAAGATGCGCGCTGGTGGTC
>Ga0055584_100002179_pt1 | contig 19388 bp, 13 predicted proteins | sample OSDHelmetaG_FD_58716 | JGI IMG/M metagenome (GOLD analysis project Ga0055584, IMG submission 58716) | Pelagic marine sediment microbial communities from the LTER site Helgoland, North Sea, for post-phytoplankton bloom and carbon turnover... | ecosystem: Environmental > Aquatic > Marine >... | reverse complement strand
AGGTCGACACAGCTGTCGATAAGCGGCTTCAGGAAGCGGCGCGCAACGTCAGGCTGCCGGGTTTCCGGCCCGGTAAGGTGCCGATGCGAGTGATGCAGCAGCGATTTGGTGCTGGCGTGCGGCAGGAAGTGCTTGGTGAGGTGATTAGCCAGTCGTTTCAGGAGGCCGTGATTTCTGAGAACCTGCGGCCCGCTGGCCAACCCAGTATCGAGGCGAGAAGAATGGATGCCGGGCAGGACGTTGAGTACACCGCGACCTTCGAGGTTTTCCCGACTGTTGAGGTAAGTGGCCTCGACGATTTGTCTGTCGAAAAACCGGTGGCTGACGTCACAGATGCCGATATAGATAATATCGTAGAGGTGTTCCGCAAGCAGCAGGGCAAGCTAGTCACCGTGGAGCGTGCTGCGGCAGAGGGGGATACGCTCGTCATTGATTTTGAGGGCTTCCGAGACGGAGAGGCCTTCGAGGGTGGCGCTGGAGAGGGCACTGCGTTGGAGCTCGGCTCGGGGCGAATGATTCCGGGTTTCGAGGATGGCCTCGTTGGCGCCAGTGCAGGAGAAGAGAAGCTGCTCAAGCTGACCTTTCCGGAGGACTACCAGAGTGAAGACCTTGCGGGCGCTGATGTGGAGTTTAAGGTCCAAGTAAGAGAGGTTCAGGAGCTCGAACTGGCGCCCGTCGACGAAGCGTTGTTTGCTCAATATGGTCTAGAAGAGGGCACAGAGCAGGATTTCCGCACCGAGGTGAAGCAGAACATGGAGCGGGAGCTGAAAAATGCCATTGAGGCGTCTGTCAAGAATCAAGTCATGGACGCCGTTGTTGCGGCGCACGATGATCTGGAGCTGCCTGCTTCGTTGGTCGCGCAAGAAGTGAATGCCATGCGGCAGCAGATGTTCCAGCAGTTTGGCGGTGCCGCGCCACAGGATATGGATCTGGCTGCCGTGTTGCCCGACGAAATGTTTGCGGATCAAGCCGAGCGTCGGGTGAAGCTGGGCCTCGTAGTGGCGGAGATGATCAGTCAGTTCGAGATAGCCGCAGAGCCCGCTAAAGTGCGCGAAGCGATTGAGGACATTGCCTCGACTTACCAGGACCCGGAAGAAGTCATCAACTGGTACTACTCGGAAAACGAGCAGCTTGCAGGGATCGAGTCACGGGTGCTGGAAGATGCTGTGGTCGAAAAACTCCTCTCCTCAGCGGCCATAGCTGAGGTCGAGTGCAGCTATCAGGACGCGTTGGAAAAAGCACGCCCGGCAAACGCCGCATAATGTATACACGCAAGGAACGAGCATGAAGTCACAAGGTTTCGATCAGGACCCTCAAGCGCTCGGCTTAGTGCCGATGGTTATCGAGCAGACCTCCCGCGGGGAGAGATCTTTCGACATTTACTCCCGGCTGCTCAAAGAGCGCGTCATATTTATTGTTGGCCCGATTGAAGACTACATGGCGAATCTCGTCGTAGCGCAATTGTTGTTCCTGGAATCCGAGAATCCCGATAAAGATGTGCACCTGTACATCAACAGTCCCGGAGGTTCCGTCACGGCCGGATTGTCTATCTATGACACGATGCGCTTCGTCAAGCCAGACGTGAGCACAATGTGTATCGGCCAGGCAGCCTCGATGGGTGCTTTTTTGCTGAGTGGTGGCACGAAGGGCAAGCGTTACATTCTTCCCAACGCGCGGACCATGATTCACCAGCCCAGTGGTGGTGCGCAGGGCCAGGCTACGGACATTGAGATTCAGGCCAAGGAAATCCTGTTTCTCCGCGAGCGCCTGAATAGCCTGCTGGCAGAACATACTGGCCAATCAATGGAAGTGATCGAGCGTGACACAGAGCGCGACCGGTTCATGAGCTCGGAACAGAGTGTTGAGTATGGGCTGGTTGACGAGGTTATCAGCGCGAGATAGTAGCGAAAGCCACTGTGTCACGCTGACTTGCAAAGTCCCCAGAAACGTATCAAGGTTAGTGGCAGCTAGCGAAAGGCCTCGGGAAACCTTATGACCGACGACAACACCTCCGGAGATAACGGAAAACTGCTCTATTGCTCGTTCTGTGGCAAGAGCCAGAACGAGGTGCGCAAGCTGATTGCGGGCCCGTCGGTGTTTATTTGTGACGAATGTGTAGACCTCTGTAACGACATTATCCGCGAGGAAATTCAGGAGGCCGGCAGCGAGGGAGATAACACCAAGCTGCCAATACCCGAGGAGATCAATGAGATCCTCAATCAATATGTGATCGGGCAGAAGAAGGCCAAGCGCGTACTCGCGGTTGCCGTCTACAATCATTACAAACGTCTCAGAAGTGCAGCCCCCTCAGCGCGCAGCAGTGATGACGTGGAGTTGAGCAAATCCAATATCTTGCTGGTAGGGCCCACGGGCTCCGGCAAGACTCTGCTGGCAGAGACTTTGGCGCGCCTGTTGGACGTGCCTTTCACGATTGCTGATGCGACCACGCTGACCGAGGCGGGGTATGTTGGCGAAGACGTGGAAAACATCATTCAAAAGCTACTCCAGAAATGCGACTACGATGTAGAGCGCGCGCAAATGGGCATTGTCTATATCGACGAGATAGACAAAATTTCCAGGAAATCCGACAACCCATCCATTACTCGCGATGTCTCGGGGGAGGGTGTGCAGCAGGCGCTCCTCAAACTGATTGAGGGCACCGTTGCGTCGGTGCCGCCGCAGGGAGGTCGCAAGCACCCCCAGCAAGAGTTTTTGCAGGTCGACACCAGCAATATCCTGTTCATTTGTGGTGGGGCATTTGCCGGCCTCGATAAAGTTATTCGCAACCGCTCAGAAAAGGGCGGCATTGGTTTCGGCGCCGAGGTGAAGAGCAAAGACGAAACACGGAACTTCGGCGAAACGCTATCCGACTTGCAGCCAGAGGATCTAGTGCAATACGGACTCATCCCCGAATTTGTCGGCAGGCTCCCTATTATTGCCACTTTGGAAGAATTAGATTCGGACGCGCTCATCAGGATACTGACAGAGCCTCGTAACGCTCTGACCAAGCAGTACGCCAAAATGTTTGAGATGGAAGGCGTTGAAGTTGATTTCCGAGAGGATGGGTTACAGGCAGTTGCTGAGCGGGCTATGGAGCGCAAGACCGGCGCTCGTGGTCTGCGGTCTATCCTCGAAGGCATTCTGCTTGAGTCAATGTATACGATCCCCTCGACGCCCGATGTTGCCAAGATTGTTGTTGACGAATCTGTGGTCAAGGGTGATTCCGAACCTTTGCTGGTCTACGAGACGCCAAGCGCGGCGGTTGCAGGCGACGAGTAACACTAGCCCCTTGTTTTCCAAGGGGCGCGGTCCATCAATCCATTTTCCCCCGATATGGGTACTTATTTTTGCTGGCGCCCCTTTAAAAGGGAGTGCCTTGGCCCCATATTGGCAGTAGGACGGGAGTAGATGATGACTGATCAAGACCACCAATTGCCGCTTTTGCCGCTTCGCGACGTCGTGGTGTATCCCCATATGGTGTTGCCGCTGTTTGTTGGGCGTGAGCGTTCCATAGAGGCGCTAGAGCATGCGATGCTGGATAGCAAGCAAGTGCTGCTCGTTGCACAGCGCAACGCGTCAGATGATCAACCCGGTGTGGATGATCTCTATCAGGTCGGTACAGTCTCCAACATTCTTCAATTGCTCAAGCTGCCAGATGGGACGATCAAGGTCTTGGTAGAAGGTAGTTATCGCGCTGCTGTTTTGGCAATAGATGACGACGAGCAGTTCGCGGTGGCTTCAGTTCGCCAGATAGAGGCCGACCCACTGCCCGAGAGAGACGCAGCGTCTCTGGTAAAAGCGACGGTAGAGCAGTTTGAGAAGTACGTGGGGTTGAGCAAGAAGGTGCCTGCGGAAGTGCTGACCTCATTGTCTGGGATCGATGAACCGGGTCGGCTTGCCGATACCATTTCTGCTCACATGGGTGTCGATCTTGAAGAGAAACAGCGCATTCTTGAGATTGCCGATGTCCAAGGCCGGCTTGAGCACCTCCAGTCGCTGATGGATGCCGAGATTGATCTGTTTCAAGTTGAGAAGCGCATTCGCGGCCGCGTCAAAAAGCAAATGGAGAAGAGTCAGCGAGAGTATTACCTCAATGAGCAGATGAAGGCGATTCAGAAAGAGCTCGGCGAAATGGATGATGCGCCGAACGAAATTGATGACCTTCAGAATAAGATCAACGAAGCACGGATGTCCGAAGAGGCTCAGGAAAAAGCTAACGCTGAGCTCGGCAAGCTAAAGATGATGTCCCCGATGTCAGCCGAGGCCTCTGTGGTTCGCGGCTATCTGGACTGGATGGTCAGTATTCCGTGGGCCAAGCGTAGCAAAGTGCGCCATGACCTAAAGAAAGCGCAGACGGTGCTCGATGAGGACCACTTTGGGCTTGAAGAGGTGAAAGAGCGTATTTTGGAGTATCTCGCAGTGCAGAAACGCGTGCGGAAGCTCAAAGGGCCAGTGTTGTGCCTTGTCGGGCCGCCGGGGGTGGGTAAAACCTCTCTGGGTGAATCAATCGCTCGCTCGACTAACCGGAAATTCATTCGAATGGCGCTGGGCGGTGTGCGAGATGAAGCGGAAATCAGAGGTCACAGGCGGACCTACATAGGTTCGATGCCGGGCAAGTTGCTGCAAAAAATGTCTAAGGCGGGGGTTAGAAACCCGCTTTTTCTGCTTGATGAAATCGACAAAATGGGCATGGATCATCGCGGGGATCCGGCGTCTGCAATGCTTGAGGTGCTTGATCCGGAGCAAAATCACGCGTTTAACGACCACTACCTTGAGGTTGACTATGACCTTTCGGATGTCATGTTTGTCTGTACCTCTAACACCATGAATATCCCGGGTCCTCTGTTGGATCGTATGGAGGTCATCCGCATCCCGGGATATACCGAGGATGAGAAACTCAATATCGCCCAGAAATATCTGATTCCTAAGCAGACTAAATTAAATGGCCTTAAGGACGGTGAAATCGACCTCTCGGCTGAGGCTTGCCTGGATATCATCCGCTATTACACCCGTGAAGCAGGGGTAAGAGCCCTAGAGCGCCAGATCGCTAAAGTCTGCCGAAAGATGGTCAAAGCTTTTGCTCTGGGAGAACGAGAATCCGGGCAAGCCATTACGCCAGAGATGTTGGCGGATGTGCTTGGGGTGAGGAAGTTCAACTTTGGAACGGCCGAGCAGGAAAATAAAGTGGGTCAGGTCACGGGGCTTGCGTGGACATCGGTTGGAGGCGAGCTCCTCACGGTAGAGGTAGCGTCGACCAGGGGAAAGGGTCGCGTCGTCAAAACAGGCTCTCTCGGAGACGTGATGCAGGAATCCATTCAAGCTGCAAATACAGTGGTGAGAGCAAAATCACAGACGCTAGGGATTCCAGCGCGCAGCCACGATACGCGGGATATCCACATTCACGTGCCTGAAGGGGCGACGCCGAAAGACGGGCCCAGTGCGGGCATTGCCATGTGCACGGCGCTGGTGAGTACCTTCACAGAAATTCCCGTGAGGGCTGATGTTGCGATGACGGGTGAGATCACATTGCGAGGCGAGGTCCTGCCTATTGGGGGTTTAAAGGAGAAGTTACTCGCAGCGCGTCGCGGAGGAATTAGCACGGTGGTCATTCCTCACGAAAATGAGAGAGACCTCCAAGAAGTTCCTGACAACATTAAAGAAAATCTTGATATTAAACCCGTTAAGTGGATTGACGAGGTGCTGGCGATCGCGCTTGAGAGACTTCCGGAGCCCCTTGACGATGAGGCGTATCTTGCGGGCTCTATCGCAGTGGGGCAAACCGAGGAATCGGAGTCGGATCCAAAAAACGCCAATCGCCCCAGATCCCACTGATTTCAACCGTTTCAGCGTTGACCGCATGGAATGTCAGGAGTAGTCTATCTTCAGGCTCTGAGATATGTGCCGGTGAATCTTTAGCTCAAAATACTCGAGGGGTAACAACGTGAACAAAAATGACTTGATTGACGCCATCGCCGCTGACGCGGATCTTTCCAAAGCTTCTGCCGGCCGCGCGCTTGATTCAGCGATTAGTGCGATTACTGGCGCACTGGCAAAGGGTGGCAGTGTATCGTTGGTGGGCTTCGGAACTTTTTCCGTAAAGGCCCGAGCGGCGCGTCAGGGACGCAATCCACGCACGGGTGAGACCATCCAGATCTCTGCCTCGAATTCGCCCGGATTCAAAGCAGGTAAGGCGCTTAAGGATGCCGTTAACAAGTAACTGATCCTGTCATGCCGTCTTGGGGCGGCTTTGAAGAAGGCGCCATCGTGCGCCTTCTTTTTGTCTTGACCCATTGGTTTTCAGATCTAATCAAAAAGAGCACTTACTACCATGCTTCAGTCCATGCGCCAGAGCACCCAAAGCACCGCAGCGAAGGTGATCATTGGCTTGATCGTCCTGTCTTTTGCTGCATTCGGACTGGAGACGTTGCTGCCCGGCGGGTCAGGCACGTCCGTCGCTGAAGTGAACGGTGAAGAGATCACTCCGTTCGCGCTACAGGAGGCAATTACAACGCAAAAGCGTCAATTAATTAGCGTACTAGGGGACGGTATCGATCCCGCTTTGCTCGACGATGATCGGCTGCAGCCGCGAGCGCTGGAATCTTTGATTCAGCGAACGCTGTTGTTACAGAAATCTGCGGCATTGGATTTGGTTGCCTCTGAAGCGCAGGTGGGTAAATCCATTACGTCGATAGAGGCGTTCCAGTTAAATGGTACATTTTCTCCTGACGCCTATAGAAGCGTGCTAGCGAATGCCGGGTACACGGCGGAGCGATTTCGTCGATCGCAGGCGGAGGACATTGTTCTCACCCAATTACAAACGGCCATCAGTGAGACCGAATTCGCGACACAGACGGAGCTCGCTGCAACGGCCAACATCATCGCTGAGGAGCGAGATGTTCGTTATCTGGTGATTTCAGACGCTGATCTAATTGACGATACGGACCTCTCTGGCGAGGCGTTGCAGCGTTACTATCAGGACAACGAAGCCGTTTTTTTTAACCCCGAACAGGTGATTGTCGACTATGTTTTGCTGGGGCCTGAGGACTTTGTCGTGACAGTAGATGAAGAATTGGTCAGAGAGCAATATGACTCAGTGAAGGACGAATACGAAGTCGCAGAGCAAGCGCGTGTTTCACACATACTTTTGATTCAGGAGGAGGGTGAAGCGGATGCTGAATACGCGCAGCGGGTTGCCGATACCGCGGGGCGTTTGGATCGCGGGGAAGCATTTGCCGACCTGGCAGCAGAGCTCTCGGATGATCTGGGCTCGGCCAGCATGGGTGGAGAGCTTGGTTTCACTGACGGAACGGCGTTTCCCGACGAGATGGAGACGGCCATTGCAGCGCTCACAGAGGCCGGAGAGATAAGCGGAGCTGTTGAGACGGAAGCCGGAACACATTTTATCCGGCTGGAGGAGCGCATTGCTGGCGACTCAGTGGATTATGACGCAGTGCGTGACGATCTAAGAGCCTCAATTGAAGCCGCCGAAGCAGAGAGGAATTTGTTGATCGCTGTGGAGGAGCTGCGGGATCTGGCCTTCAATGCGCCTGATCTAGATGCGCCGGCTGCCGCCATCGGGTCTCAGGTTGTGACCTCTGCGCCTTTCTCGCTCACCGAGGGCGAGGGCCTGTTTGAGGATGAGCGACTCAGGGCGCTGGCGTTTTCTCCTGATGTTAAAGAAGGTCAAAACAACAGCGAAGTACTCGAGCTGTCAGGCAAGCGATTCATTGCGGTGCGAATACGCGACGTACGAGCACCTCAGGTGGCACCTTTTAACGAGGTGGAGCGGGAGGTCCGGCAAGGGCTGAGAGCAGATCTGGAAGCTGCCACGCTGTCAGACATGACAGCGCGCGCCGAGGGCCTCCTAGCCGCCGGTGAGTCGTTCGAAGCGGCGGCGGAATCATTAGCCGTAGAGTGGCGCGTTGAGCTGGCCGCGACGAGGCTCAATAGCCAGTTGCCAGGACCTGTTCTCGATGCGGCATTCACCATGCCGCAGGGACAGCCAGACAAATTGCGAGCAGTGGCAGTTCCAGGCGACGGCTTTGCGCTGGTGCAGTTAGCCAGAGTCACACCCGGAGATGCAGGCGCGCTGACAAGCGGCGAGCAGTTGCAGTTATCGGATCTGCGCAGCGGTGAGCAGCGGCGCCTCAGTTTTGACGAGTTTGTGGTTCATCAGCGTAACGCAGCCGATATCGTCGTCCGGTGACAGTGGCCAGATCGTGATGGGGATGTAGTGCATGGCAGGAACACCGAGTAGCGAAAGCGGTCTACTTCAAGACCTGCTCGGCCAGGTTCCCGATCGACATCATGCGCTTCGGAAAGAGCAGAGCATCCTCTCCGTTAACGGGCGACACCCCGCACCGCTTCACTTATGGCAGCCTGACTACTGCGGCGATATCGATATGGCCATTTCCTCGGATGGGACTTGGTACCACGAGGGAGTGCCGATCAAGAGACCCGAGCTGTGGCAGTTATTTGCGGGGATTCTGCGCCGCGAAGCCGACGACGGCTACTATCTGGTGACACCCGTCGAGAAATGCCGCGTTGACGTGGCCCTGCACCCCTTGATGATTACGGATATGCAAGTGGATGAGTCGCGGGAGAGTAGTCAACTCTTGGCCGTACTCAATGCTGGAGGCGTATTCCCGGTCGGCCGGGAATACCCGCTCAAACTTGAGGCAAAGGCGGGCGGGGCCGCCTACATTGAGTTACCACACGGGCTCTCCGCTCTGTGCTCTAGAGCGGCTTGGTACCGGCTTGTCGATCTGGCGGATGACAGCCATAGCGTCACCAGCGGCGGCGCCAAGTTCTTTTTGGGCTAAGCAAGTGCCTTACATATTTGGGTAGTTTGGTCCGCCAAAACCTTCTGGGGTTACCCAAGTAATGTTCTGCGACGGGTCTTTGATGTCACAAGTTTTACAGTGCACGCAGTTCTGCGCATTGATCTGAAACCGCGGCCCGTCTGCTTCTTCAACAATCTCGTAAACCCCTGCCGGGCAATAACGCTGCGCTGGCTCGGCGTACTTCGGCAGATTCACTATTATCGGGATCGAGTTGTCTTTCAACGTGAGGTGACACGGCTGATCTTCCTCGTGGTTCGTGTTGGATAAGAAGACTGAAGAAAGCCGATCAAAGGTGAGGTTGTTGTCGGGCTTTGGGTACTCGATCACCTTCGCAGAGGCGGCGTCTTCAAGGCAGGCGTAATCGGGCTTTGAATCGTGCAGAGTGAAAGGTAGACGCCCGGCGAACAGGTTTTGGTCGATCCAGACCATCGCAGCACCCAGCAAGGTACCGAATTTGTGCATGAAGCCTGAGAAGTTGCGAGCGCTGTGCAGTTCCTTTCCCAACCAGGAATCACTGACCCTGCTTGCGAGATCAGCCAACAAGGCAGGCGGCTGCTCGCTCTGCAAAGCCTCCATGATGCTTTCGGCCGCCAGCATGCCACTTTTCATAGCCGTGTGGTTACCCTTGATCTTGACGCTATTCAGGGTGCCTGCATCGCATCCGACCAATACGCCACCCGGAAAGGCCATTTCTGGCAATGAATTTTGTCCACCTTTGGCCAACGCGCGCGCGCCGTAGGCGATACGCTCTCCGCCTTCAAGCACCTCGCGTGTCTTGGAGTGGGTTTTCCAGCGCTGGAATTCCTCGAACGGGCTCAGGTGCGGATTGCTGTAATTCAGATCAGCGATCAACCCAAGGTACACCTCACAATTTTCGGCGTGATACAGGAATGCGCCACCACTGGAGTTAGATTCTGACAGCGGCCAACCTATGCCGTGTACGACCAAGCCTTCCTGATGCTTATCCGGATCAATTTTCCAGACTTCTTTAATTCCAATGCCGTAGTGTTGCGGATCTTTACCTTCGTCGAGGTTGAAATGCGCGATTAACTGTTTGCCCAGATGACCACGGCAGCCCTCGGCAAAGACGGTGTAGCGTGCGTGCAGCTCCATGCTCGGCACATAACTGTCTTTCTGCCCGCCGTCTGCGCCGACACCCATTTCGCCGGTCGCAATGCCCTTCACGCTGCCTGCCTCATCGAACAGGATTTCTGCCGCTGTAAAGCCGGGGTAAATCTCCACGCCCAGGCCCTCTGCCTGTTCTGCTAGCCAGCGACACACGTTGCCCATGGAGACAATGTAGTTGCCATCATTATGAGTAGGCCGTGGGATCGCAAACCCGGGAAGTTTGATCGCGCTTTCCTGGCCGGTGTAAAAGTAGAACGTGTCGCCCTTCACCGCAGTGTTGAGAGGGGCGCCGCGGTCTTGCCAGTCAGGCAGCAGCTCGTTCAGGGCGCGGGGCTCCAGCACCGCTCCAGAGAGGATGTGCGCGCCCACTTCAGATCCTTTCTCGACCACACACACCGTGGTCTCACGTCCTTCAGATTCGGCCAGTTGCATCAGTCGGATCGCCGCCGACAAGCCCGCAGGGCCCGCACCGACTACGACTACGTCAAACTCCATCGACTCTCTTTCCACACCACACCTCGCGACTTTTTTAGCGGCTCTTCGGTAATCTCCAACATCACCGAAATCCATTACAATTTAGGCTCGTTGGGTGCTTTACTTTGCGGCGGCATGATACACTAACAGGGCCGTACAAGCAGGCTTGTAAGGGGATTTCGGCGCTTCTGGCAGCGCAGGTGGTATCTGGTGTCAGAGGGGCTCTGAAAAGGGTCTGAGAAGGGTCTGAGCGCTCCTTGCAATGCCGTATTTGCGAAGAAATGTATTTGCGAAGAAGAAATAGCCCCGTGAGCGGCATCTAACAATCTGCACAAATATCTGGACTTTATCTGGACTTTATCTGGAGACACCATGAAAGCATTGGTCGCGGTGAAACGCGTGGTTGATTACAACGTCAAGGTCCGCGCAAAAGCGGATGGTACAGACGTTGATTTGAATAACGTTAAAATGGCGATTAACCCATTCTGTGAAATTGCGGTGGAAGAAGCCGTCAGGCTAAAAGAAGCGGGCACAGTGACTGAGGTGGTTGCTGTCTCGGTGGGTGAGAGCAGCTGTCAGGAACAGATCCGAACTGCTTTGGCGCTGGGTGCAGACCGCGGAATCCACGTGGAGGTCGAAGGCAAACCCGAGCCGCTGGCAATTGCCAAGCTCCTCAAAGGTGTTGTCGATCAGGAATCTCCAGATTTGGTCATCATGGGAAAGCAGTCGATTGACGGTGACAACAACCAGACCGGCCAAATGCTGGGAGCGTTAACCGGCATGGGGCAGGGCACTTTTGCATCCGAGGTCAAAATCGGTGACGGCTCGTTAGAAGTGGTTCGGGAGGTTGATGGAGGCTTGCAGACGGTCTCGCTGGCTCTGCCAGCCATTATCACCACCGATCTGCGGCTCAACGAGCCTCGTTATGCATCCTTACCCAATATCATGAAGGCTAAAAAGAAGCCTCTAGAGACTTTAACGCCAGACCAGCTTTCCGTGTCAGTGCAGTCGCATGTTACGCAGATCGGTGTGGTGCCTCCGCCCGAGAGATCCGCTGGTATCAAGGTCGAGGATGTCTCGCAGTTGGTCGACAAATTGAAGAACGAAGCGAAGGTGATCTGATGAAAACATTGGTGATTGCAGAACACGACAATGCGTCCTTAAAAGTAGCAACGCTGAACGCAGTAGCGGCAGCCGGCGTACTTGGCGGTGATGTGGATATTCTGGTGGCTGGGGCCGGTTGCGGTGCTGCTGCCGATGCGGCGGCGCAGGTGCCCGGTGTATCCAGCGTCATTTGCGCAGATAACGCGGCCTACGAACATCAGCTTGCCGAAAATGTGAGCCTGTTGATCGCGGAGCTGGGCGCTGATTACGACAACCTCCTGGCGCCTTCCACGGTGAACGGCAAGAACATCATGCCTCGCGTGGCGGCGTTGCTCGACGTCGGCCAGATCTCTGACATCCTCACTGTCGAGAGCGCTGATACCTTTACGCGGCCTATCTATGCGGGCAATGTGATTGCGACCGTACAGTCATCAGACCCCAAGAAGGTGATCACTGTTCGCACCACCGCCTTTGATGCGGTACCGAGCGAGGGTGGGAACGCCACAGTAGAGGCGTGTTCGGCCGTTCATGACGCCGGCGTGTCACAGTTTATCCGCGAAGAGGTCGCCGTATCCGATCGTCCTGAACTGACGTCAGCCTCGGTGGTGGTTTCGGGCGGCCGTGGTATGCAGAATGGCGATAACTTCAGCCTGCTTGAGGGTATCGCAGATAAGCTCAATGCCGCCATCGGCGCCTCTCGTGCGGCAGTGGATGCAGGTTTTGTGCCCAACGACTACCAAGTGGGTCAGACCGGCAAAATTGTCGCCCCGGACCTCTACATTGCGGTGGGCATTTCAGGTGCTATCCAGCATCTGGCCGGCATGAAGGACAGCAAGGTCATCGTTGCGATCAACAAAGATGAGGACGCCCCTATCTTCCAGGTCGCGGATTATGGTCTTGTGGCAGACCTTTTTGAGGCACTACCCGAGCTCGAAGCTGCGATATAGATGCCACCCCGCCGCCGACTCTCGGCGGCGGGTCTCAGCGGCTTAATTGCAGCCCGGTTAGTCGCGGCGGAGCCCCTCTTTGATAGCGATTGGGTTGGGCAGCGTGAGCACCACTAGGTAAGATGACACCAAAAGCGTAATGATGGTGATGGCCTGAATAAGGGTAGCGGCAGCGCCCCCAAGTAGCCCCTTTGACAGCCCCAGAAAAGCAATCAGAAGAGCAAACTCACTACATTGCCCGAGCCGCAGGCCGAGGTTCCAGCTGAGTTTTGGTTCATCGAAAATCCCTCGCACCAAAAGATGAAACACCGCGGGTTTAATCGCCAGAAAGCACGCCGCCATCACGGCTGCGGGGAGTGCGACCTGCGGAAGCAGAGCCATATCGAGACCACTCCCCACCGAGAAGAAAAAGACCACAAGAAAGAAGTCCCGCAAAGGTTTCAGGCTGATCGCAATGTATTGCGCAATAGGGCTGCTAGCGATGCTGATGCCTGCGATGAAGGCGCCGATCTCTGCTGAGAGCCCCATCCAGATTGCCAGCTCAGCCATGCCGAGACACCAGCCTATGGACAACAGAAAGATATACTCGTGATAACGGTCAAAACGCTTGATGAGGTTCAGCAAAATAAATCTGACGCTGATCCAGCTGGCGACGCCCAGCAAGGGAAGCGTCAGCAGCGGTTGAAACAGCGCTGCTGCGCTGGCGCTCTCCGCGCCAGCGCTTTCGATCATCACTAACACGATAATGGCGAGCAGGTCCTGAAACAGTAGCAGGGCAATCATTAGCTCACCGAGGTGACGATGATGCAGCACAGTTGTCGGTAGCAACTTGATGCCAATGATGGTCGACGAAAACACCAGTGCAGCGCTAATCAGTAGGGCATCCATTCCGCTGAATCCAAACAGCTGACTCAAGCCATAGCCCGCTGCCGCAAAAACCACTGCGCTGATGACGGCGACCAGGGTAGATTGGCGCAGACTGTTCCACAGGGCGATCGGTTTCATATCGAGCCCCAGCAGAAACAGCAGCAGAATAATGCCGACGTGGCCCGCACCTGATACCAGCTCCATGTCGGACACCACGCGCAACCCGGACGGTCCGAGGGCCACGCCGAGGGCTATGTAGGCGATGATGATAGGTTGCCGAGCATAGAGCGCTAGCGATGACAGCACTGCCGCTCCGAGAAAAATTGCCGCAAAGGTGAACGTAATGCCAGTTTCCATGAATCATCCAGTCTCGTCTGGAATGGGCCGAAAAGATCAATGCCGTGTCTATATGTTGAGTTGAGGCCCTGCCACCAGCGTATTCTGGCACAGACCGCCCATGGGCTGGTGAATCTAAGCAACGTGTCCGCAATGACTGGTGAATCCGGTCTCATAACCGTTACAATCGCGCCGCCGGTAGCGGCGCGAACCACGCGAATATCAGTCAGTGATAATACGGTCCCAAAGTGAGAGGGGCTGGGGAGAGCTGTAATGTCGAAAAGTAAGCTTGAAGATGGCGTCGCAGATGCGATTGCGGCCACCGCGTTAATCAGTGTTGCCCTAGTGGCGTTAATGATCTGGTTGTCGGGATTACCCAGCTAGCGCCACACATTCCAAAAATCGTCGGTCATCTACATTGCCGCCAGTCAGTGTCACCAGTATTCGCTGGCCCTGAAATTTCGTGGGCTGGGACAGCACGGCCGCCAGCGCGACGGCGCCACTCGGTTCCAGCTTCAGTCCAAGGTGCTGCCAAGCCATTTTCATGGCCTTGGATATAAACACGTCGGATACGCATAAACCCTCTGTGCCGTTTGTTTGATTGATTGAAAAAGTCAGCTCCCCTGGGGTGGGCGCCATGAGGCCGTCACACCATTGTGTGCCGTTACCCGGGGCTTTTACCCGCGCGCCACCTTTAAATGAGAGGTAATGGTCGTGCCAGCCCTCGGGTTCCGCGGTCATGATGCGCGTATCGGAGGACCGTGCTTTGAGATAGGTTCCGGTCCCTGCGGCCAGACCGCCACCGCCCGTGCATATGATTGCGGTATCGATTTGCTGTCGAGTCTGCTCAATCACTTCGGCCGCACATGTGCCCTGGCCTGCAATGGTGTGCCAGTCGTCGTAAGGCTTCACCAATGGAGCGGGATATTTTGCTCGCAAGGCGGTTGCAACCTGCTCTCGATCCTCCGTTAGCCGGTCGTAAAAGACGGTTTCGGCTCCGAGACAACGAATGCGATCGATCTTGGCCAAAGGCGCATCGTCGGGCACCACAATGGTAGCCTGCATCCCCAGGCACCGAGCGGCATAGGCGACGCCAATACCATGGTTGCCAGAGGAAAACGCGATCACTCGCCGCTCCCTTTCGTCGGACGCGAGCTGCGTCATCACATTCAATGCGCCGCGAACTTTAAATGACCCCGTCGCCTGCAGGCACTCTGCCTTCAGCAGGGCCTCACCTTTGATCAGCGAGTCGAGAATAGGGAGTCGTAAGAGGGGAGTGGCAGGGGCATATCGATGCACTCGGGGCAGCGCCGCGTCGATATCAGTGACCAAGCGCGAAAGCTCTGATGTGGTCAGCTGGGTTGAAGGGCTCAGGTCGCCCGTACTCTCGGTCATAACGGACAATACTAAACCAGACTCGCCAGCCAGGTCGTAGGCGACGGATACTGTGTGCTACACAGCAACTCGCTAGGCATAAGGCGTCATTGTCACGCCCAACACAAAAACGGTATTATCCGACTATTCCACTAGGTTATTACTGGGGCGAGACCCGCATGATCACCATTACTGAATCGGCGCAGGAGTACTTGGCAGAGCTGCTTGCAAAGCAAGAGGACGCTCTGGGCGTTCGCGTGTTCATTAATGAACCGGGTACTCCGAGAGCTGAAACCTGCATCGCTTATTGTCGCGAGGGCGATATGGAGGATGGAGACGTAGAAGAGTCCTTTGAGCACTTCACTGCGTGGTTCCAGGGCAGAAGCATCCCGTTTCTCGAGGACGCTTTGGTCGATTACTCAGCGGATCGGATGGGAGGGCAGCTCACGATTAAGGCGCCTAATGCAAAGATGCCTCGGGTGTCTGACAACAGCCCCATCGAAGATCGAATCAACTACGTCTTGTATAACGAAGTCAATCCTTCGCTGGCTGCTCACGGTGGTGAGGTGTCCCTGATCGAGGTGACCGAGGATCAGTTCGCCGTGCTCCGCTTCGGCGGAGGCTGTCAGGGCTGTAGTGCCGTGGATATGACCCTAAAGGGCGGTGTTGAGAAGACCCTGCTGGAGCAAATCCCGCAGCTTGCAGGCGTGCGGGATACCACAGATCACAGCGATCGCAGCCAAGCCTATTATTGAGCGGAACGCGCCTTCAACGTCGAGGCCACAGAGTCAGAAAGCTCCTGAATGAGGCGTTCAGTCGTGGCCCAGTCGATGCAGCCATCTGTCACCGACACGCCATAGCGTAGTGCCGTCAGATCCGCCGGGATCGCTTGATTTCCCGCCTCGAGATGACTCTCCAGCATGAGTCCGACAATGGACTGGTTGCCATCTGCGATCTGCGCGCTCACATCACGCGCAACCTCTGGCTGCAATGCGGGGTTCTTCTCAGAATTGGCGTGACTGCAGTCGACCATAATATTAGCGGGAAGGTCTGCCGCCTGAAGATCGGCCTCACATCGAGCAATGTGCTCGGAACGGTAATTGGGCCCGCCACTGCCGCCCCTCAGCACGATGTGACCATAACGATTGCCGCTGGTTTCAAATACCGAGACCTTGCCTTTCGAGTTAATGCCCAAAAACCGGTGTGGGTTGGCAACTGACTGTAAGGCATTGATCGCTACTGCCAAGCCGCCGTCGGTGCCATTTTTAAAGCCCACTGGAGACGAGAGGCCACTGGCCATTTCTCGGTGGGTCTGTGATTCGGTTGTCCGTGCGCCAATCGCTGACCAGCTGATGAGGTCGTTCAGATACTGTGGGGTGATGGGATCCAGGGCTTCGGTGGCTGTCGGCAGGCCCAGCTCCAGAATGTCTCTCAGCAAGGTGCGCCCGATTTTGAGGCCGTTCTCAATATCGAAGGAATCATCGAGGCTGGGGTCATTGATTAGACCCTTCCAGCCGACTGTCGTGCGAGGTTTCTCAAAATAAACCCGCATCACTAAATAGAGGTTGTCCGCCACGCGTTCGGCTAACTCTTTTAAGCGAGTGGCGTAGTCGAGTGCGGCCGTCACATCGTGAATGGAGCAAGGCCCCACCACCACAATCAGCCGGTGATCCTGTCGATCAATGATCTGCTCGATAGTCGCGCGAGATGCGGAGACGAATTGATACAGCGAGTCGGGAATCTCGACTGCTTCGCGCAGCGCCTCTGGCGAGATCAGCACTCGCTGATCCGCTACGTTCACGTTATGTATCTGTGGATTAGCCACTGTGCTTTCCTCAGCTTTGGCGCTGGCGCGTCATCGGCCTGACATCGCCTTAACCAAACTTGCTTACCCATGAGCGGAGCCGGAGTGTACCGATTCAGAGAGCAGAATTCAGCCAAAGCGGGTTGACTGCAATATCTGTCGCATAAATCGACACATCTGTGAGTCCGCGGGTTCCCGAGCGTCTGGCGCGCATGGGATACTCGCCATCATGCGTGCCACCGTTGATTTATCGCTCTTCTCGCCCTTGCTGGAGTTGGGTGCCTGCATAGTGACTCCAGGTAAGCGGCTGGCACGCGAAATCATAGAGAGCTGGATCAGGCAGTGCGAAGGCCAAAGCCCGGTAATCGCCACGCCGCGCGTTACGACGGTCGATGGCTGGCTAGAGCAGGCGTGGCTTCGGGCCGCGGAAGCGGGGCAACTCCCTCCCGGACGACTGCTAACGCCGCAGCAAGATCTCGCGGTCTGGCAACAGCTCATTCGTGAGGATCTGGAAGAGCGTGTCGGCTTTTCGCTAACCCATCCCAGAGCGGCGGCTCAGCGTGCGCAGGTCGCATGGAACAAACTTATGATGCATGGCGGGGCCGAGCGGGACGAGATCTGGGCTGCGTTTCAGTATGACGAAGACTGCCAGGTTTTTTCAGACTGGGCTCGTCAATACCGTGCGCGACTCAATGAATTGGGCGCGGTACCGCGCTACGGAGCCTATCAGCAGCTACTGTCCGTGCCGGTGACGGAGCGACCGACCGTAGGGCTATTTGGGGTGCCTGACCTGCCGCCGCTTACGCGACAAGCGCTCGACCATCTGGCGAATGTTCAACTGATCGATCCGGACAGACGAGATCACGCAGACATTCCTGTTCGCTCCTATGCCACCCGCGATGACGAATTGTTTGCGGCCGCACAATGGGCGCGGTTCAGCAGCGACGCATCGGGGCGCCGAGTAGGGATTGTTCTTCTGGATATGGCCAACGATCGGCATCGCCTTGAGTACTTCTTGCGGCAGGAGTTTGATTGTCTCGACGCGCGCTACAACGATCTGCCCGTGAACTTCGCTACCGGCATGCCCCTGGCGACCACACCTATGTATCGGGATGCGCTGTCTGCTCTGGCATGGGAGGTTCGCCCACTCAGCCGTCCGCAATGGCTGAGCCTGATTCGCTCGCCTTATCTGGCGTTTAAAGACGACGCGGAGATGTTACCAGGCTTAATTCACGCGCAGTTCCTGTCGGGGAGCCATGAGATTTCTCTCGAGGATTCGTTGCACATCGCAGCACGCGAAAACCCGTCATCCGGACTGACCGGGGTCCTGAGATCGATCAGATCAAGTCGAATCCAAAAGGGGGTAAAGAATCTCGACGACTGGTCAGAGGTGATTCGCGAGCGTTTGACACTCTGGCGATGGCCAGAGCGGGCGGGGCTGGACTCCATTGAATATCAGCAGTCCCAACGATTTGACGCCAGTTTGGACGCACTCGCCTCGCTCTCTGCGGTACTACCGCATCAGTCATATGAGTCCGCGCTGAATCTGTGGCGTGAGTGTCTCTCTGCTACCGTTTTTCAGCCCAAAACGCCTCACGGCAGTATCCAGGTTTTGGGCCCGCTGGAGGCCATAGGGGGCCAATTCGACGCGCTCTGGATTTGTGGTGCGCAGCAGGGGGTACTGCCTGCCCGAACACGTGTTGAACCTTTCTTGCCGCCACTCATTCAGAAATCTCTGGGGATGGCGGATATCGATGAGGCGGTACTGATCCAGCAAGCGCGGACTCTACTTGAGGTTTGGTCTGCAGGCAGTCAAGAGGTCGTGGCCAGCTTTCATCGTTCTGAGCAGGGGCTCGAGGTGAGTATCAGCTCATTGCTGCGCGGAGCCGCTCAAGATAGTGATGTCTCATGGTTTCCGCCGGACCGATGGAATGGCGCCATGAGACTGGAGAGGGCGCCCCAAGACGAGTCACTGCCGCATGCCACTTCGCAGGCGTCTGGCGGCACGTCCCTGATCCGCGATCAGGCAGCCTGCCCTTTTCGTTCATTTTCCCGACATCGGATGAACCTGCGTTCACTTCAGCCATCGCTAATCGGGATTTCGGCATCCGAAAGGGGGGCGTTTCTGCATGAAGCCCTGTTCAGGATATGGCGCGAGATTCAGTCCAGCGAAGACCTGGCCGCGCTGTCGCCCGCGGCAGAGAGCGTCCTGGTTGAGGCCGCAGTCTTGGGAGCGATGCAGCACACCGAAAGTGCCTGCGAGGCGCGCGGATATAGTCTGCGGGAAAGAGTCGGCCCGGCCTGTTGGCAGTTGGAGCATCAGGTATGTGTGAAGACGCTGGAGAAGTGGCTAAGTCATGAGAGAAAACGAACCTCACCGTTTCGGGTAGTAGAAATGGAGAAAAATCGGGCGCTGCAACTGGATGGTCTGGCGCTCATGCTTCGTCCCGATCGCATTGACGAGCTTGCTGATGGCCGTAGGGCGGTCATCGATTATAAGACTCGTGCACC